>CETH01072260.1_pt1 | contig 17752 bp, 10 predicted proteins | sample 361461 | NCBI WGS metagenome assembly CETH01 (sample SAMEA2622695, study PRJEB7988) | marine metagenome | isolation source: saline water (ENVO:00002010), including
TAACATCGGCCTTACCGATAGGTATCGTATAATCTCCATCTGGAACTTCACCACGTACAAGTCTATAAGTTTTTTTGTGTTCAAGGAAAACAACAGGGTCATTATCTCTAATCGCAGATTTTAAAAGACCTTTCGTATCATAGGGATTGGAAGGAGTAACAACTTTGAGCCCTGGTGTATGAGCAAAATATGCTTCAACACTTTGGGAATGATATAACCCCCCTCTAATACCGCCACCATATGGAGCTCGAATAACCATAGGTAATCCTACGCTGCCCTTTGTTCCATATCTGATACGTGCTGCTTCTCCAATTATTTGATTGACAGCAGGCCATATAAAATCAGCAAATTCAATTTCAGCTATTGGGCGTAAACCTTTAATTGCTGTACCAATTGCAATTCCAGCAATTGATGCTTCAGCCAAAGGGGTGTCAATAACTCTTGATTCTCCGAATTCTTCAACAAAGCCTTGAGTCGCTAGGAAAACTCCACCTCGTGCACCAATATCTTCTCCCATAATTATCACATTTTGGTCTCGAAGCATTTCTTCGTGCATAGCTTCGTGTACAGCTTCAATAACAGATTTTATTGCCATAATTAACCTCTTTATTCTTGACTGTAAACATGTTCATAAAAATCGTCAGCTTTTGGAAAAGGAGCAGCTTCAGCAAATTCAGTTGCTGCATTGACTTCTTTCTTTGCATCATTTTGGAATTTTTTATCTTGTTCTTCAGATAGAATTCCATTTTTCATTAATTTCTCTTTAAGTAATTTTAAAGGGTCATATTTTTTAGCTTCTTCTACTTCTGACATATCACGATAACGAGTATCATCATCATCACTGGTATGAGGCATATAACGTTCAACTTTGGCCTCAACCAATGTAGGTCCTTCTCCTTTAAGACAACGATCTACTGCCTCTTTCATTACTTTAAAAACTTTGAGAGGGTCAGTTCCATCAACTGCAACTCCGGGCATACCGTATGCCTCTCCTCTTATTGCTATATCTTCAATAGCCATTTGTTTCGATACTGGTACTGAGATTGCATATTTATTATTCTCACAGAAAAATATAACTGGCAATTTATGTATTGCTGCAAAATTCATAGCTTCATGAACTTCTCCTTGGCTTGCTCCCCCATCTCCAAAGGTAGTTATTGTTACGGTTTGATCATTTGTTATTTTAGCGGCCAAAGCATAACCTACGGCATGAGTAACCTGAGTACTAACAACATTAGAAAAATTATAAAGACCTAAATCAGGAATTGCTCCCTGATTACCAAATTGGCGAGCACCACTAAACGGTTCTCCTTCTTTCGCAAGAAATCCGCATAAAGTTTCAGCAGGTTTGACTCCAGCAGATATCACCATGGCTAAATCACGGTAATAAGGATAATACGCAGCATTTGGGGCTGTTCGTAATGCCCATACTGCTCCCATTTGAGCAGCCTCATGACCTTGGCAAGAAGCAACAATAGCAGCTTTTCCTTGCCTATTCATCATCCATATTCTTTCATCTAAAGTTCTTATCAAAAGCATATTAGAGTATATGTCTAACAAATCTTCTTGAGTTAAACCTAATTTAGCAAGTTCAGGGGCAGAATATAAGTCACCTGTAGTTTTCTTTTTATTTCCACGGGTAGTTGCCATACTTTAATCTCCTTTATAGTCTGTCATAGACGAGACTTAAATGTTTGCACAAATGAATTATACATTACCAAAAAAAAGAATCACAAGTGATTAGCTAGTAAATAAATATAAAAAACATTAAAATATTTTTTTAATTACATATATTCGTTGATATTATGGCAAATATAAAGTTTAGTATTTTTGTATTTTTGTTAATTGCTCCATCATTAGTTGCAGTTATATATTTGAGTGCTTCTCTCGCCGCTATTAATATAGAAAATAGAATTGATAATAGTTCATCCGAAATAGTTAAAGAGGAGTTTTGGGAATCTACAGCACTTCTTTTGTGTCCTTTACACTAATTTACAAACCCCAGTAAATTATTACTATAGATTTAGTACTTTTTATGTCTACAAATTTTATGATATTTGTAGTATATTTAGAAATTAGGACTGTATCATAAATTAAATTGGATCCTTATATGAATATATATAATTCTTACTATAAGACAATTATCACTTCACTATTTCTTGTTTTGTTATCTCTATTTTTATTCTCTATAACAAATTCAAGTAATGTTGTACATGCTCAACCAAGTGGAGAGGTTGTCAATTTCCCAGATCGTCAGTTTGAAATAGCAGTGCGAGAACAAATCGGCAAAATGAGTGGGACAATTGATTCTTCAGAATTAATATATATTAACGATTTAAGAATAGAAAATAGAGGGATAAGAGATCTTACAGGCATTCAGTATTTTCCAAATTTAGACTATCTTTCTGCAAGTAATAATAATATTCAAGATTTAACACCTTTATCGGGGCATCCAAGTTTACGTAATGCAAACCTAGGAGACAACCTAATATCTGACCTTACACCATTATCAACGCTCCCTAATCTAGAATATTTATATCTATGGAATAATAGAATTACTGATATTTCTCCATTGAGAAATACACAAATACGAAATTTATATATCAGTAATAATATGCTAAACGACCTCACCCCTGTAGTAGACATGCCTCGTTTAGTCGACTTGAGTATTGCTAGCAACCCAAGTATAAACAATGTAGACATGCTAAAACCTCTAGCTAATTCAAGAATAGAATATCTTGACCTTGATGACCTTCGGATTAACTCCTTGGGACCTATTCTTGAGATGATAACACTTAAACGGCTCGACATTGAAGATACTCAAATAACTGATATAGCAGGAATTGATAAAATAACTGGGCTTGAAAACCTCAACGTTAGTAATTTGCGATTAAGAGATTACAGTCCAATTAAAAATTTGCCATTCTTAGAAACTTTATCCGTCAGTAACACCAATTGGACACCTGCACAATTAAATAATTTAATCTCACCAGGTAGTTTTGAGTATTTAGAATATTTTAGATGTTGGCAATGTAATATAACTGACCTGTCTTTTGTTAAGAATATTCCTTTTATAAGAAGTCTAGAACTTCATGACAACAAAATATCTGATCTATCTCCTATTTATGATTTACAGTATCTCGATTCATTGACATTAGAAAGAAACCAAATTCGAGATATGACTGGAATAGGTAAAATGTTAGGTTTTGGATACGATAGTTATATTCGTATCTATGACAACCCATTAACAGCAGAATCTATAGAGGTTGCAAGAGATTTAGAAAGTCGTGGTGTAAATATCGATTATCCTCAATTTGCAACACCTACTCCTACACCGTTACCAACACCTACACCAACTCCTCCAGCCAATGCTGTACTATTCAATGACTATAACTTGGAAAAAGGTATCAGAAAAGTAATTGGAAAAGGTCCAGAAGGGTACTTATTAAAGGAAGATGTAGCAGAGATTACTAGATTAGAACTAGAAAATCTTTCAATCTATGATATTTCCGGGATAGAACAACTACCAAATCTTAACAACTTAAGACTCCCAAACAATAATATTACTGATATTTCCCCTCTAAAGAATGTAAAGAAATTAAAAAAAATAAAGCTGAATAACAACAATATACGAGATTTATCCCCGTTATATGAACTGAAACTAGAAAAGATTGATGTTTTTGGGAATAATATTTCAGACCTCAATTTGAATCCTGCAAATCTCAAACACATAATAGACTTAAATATTGGTAACAATAATTTTAATGATTCAAATCAATTGTTTGAAATCCTAGGTCAACTCGAAAATGTACAGAAACTAGGGCTCTTTAATATTGAGCCAATAGATAATCTAGGGTGGATGTCTAATGGAGTTTTTAACACTAATTCTGGTGAAGAAGGTTTATGGAGACTCAATATTATGGGCACTTCAATAACTGATATATCCGACTTATCATCTCTTTCTAATTTCACTGACGGTATATCAGTTGAAGGAGAAGAACCAAGATTTGGTTACAACAGTGATTGTTTTAGTGATGAATCTAAAGAAAAAGTACAAAGTTTTAAAATTGACACCAATGACATGCCAGATCCTAATAATTGTGGATTTCATAACACAACTTCCAGCAATCAAAACTTTAATAACAATAACAACAATCAAAACTTTAATAACAATTCAGGCTTCCCAACTTTTAACGGTGGTAGCTTCTTTCAAGACCCTCAATTAGAACAAGCAATTATGCAAGAAGTTGGATTTTCTTATGGCATGTTAAGTGACTTGAATGCACTTAGTGGTATAAATGCTATAAATTTATCTGGGAAACAAATTTATAGCCTTGAAGGTATTCAAACTTTGATGAATTTGACAGAAATAGATATATCAAACAATAACATTGAAGACCTATGGTGGTTAGAGTCATTATATAATTTGGAGCATATAAATATATCTAACAACCCTATCTATGATATCGGAATGTTACGTAACTTCCCACGATTACGATGGTTAGATATGAGTAGAATAAATAACAATAATTTATGGGATTTAACTGGAGGCAACCTAGGTGGCAGCCTTGAAACATTGATTGTCTATCAATCTGGAATAGATGATAGTCATATGGATGCTTTAACCAACCTCTATAATTTACGTGAATTTATTGCCCCAGAAAATAATATATCTCGAGTTGATTCACTTCGTGGATTAAACAACTTTGCAAATGGTGGGCAAATTATATTGAACAATAATGGGATTTATGATTTAGGCCCCCTATATGACAATCCAAGTTTATGTTGTGGACTTACATTGGAAATTATGAACAACCCACTTGATCAAAATTCTTTCAACAACATTGCAAATGAATTACGAAATCGAGGAGTTAATGTAGTTGTAGGTGAAGCTCAATACACGAATAATCAAAATTACAGTTCCCAAACATCAACTAATGTTTTTGGTACAGATATTGGATATACAGGTGGTGGAGCAGGAAATTCTTTCTATTATGAAGATGAAGGAAACAGTAGAGGATTCTTATTCAATGTAGATAATACACCAGAGTGGGCAGCGAGTTTAGGGTTAACCGACTTTAATACATTATTGGACCCAACTGTTATAGCCATGTTAGGTATATTTATAACGTTATTAGGTACTGTGGCACAAATGGCACGAGGAAGATAATTTATCAATAATCATGTATAATAATTAAAAATTTTTAACGGGAGAACCAAATGAGCGTTTTAATAGGAGCAATAAAAGCATTATTTAGAATGTTGAAAAGATTAATTGCGACAGCCTTTGTTTCCGCGCCTTTCTTAGGTGGTGGTGGATACTCCTGGTTCGAAGAAATCCTACCTCAATGGGCGGCTTTTTCTCTTATAGGTGTCGGAGTATTCCTCTTAATGTTTGGGACTTATGTCAGTCTTATGTCTGCATTCCCTACACCTGCTTTAGTTGCTGGCGAAAGTGTATTAGTGCAAAGACGTCCTAGCATGAAACCTGCATTTGCAAGAATGTTTATGGGTTTCCCAATTATATGTGTTGCAGTATATATGTTTGGATATACTATGCTCCCTTATTTGTATCCTTCAGTGATTTTGATTGTTGGTTTGTTTTATTTCTTTAAAGGAACAATGAAATATTTAAGAAACTTACACTTAAGCTACACTGTCACAGATAGAAGGGTTGTACAAATGTATAAATTCCTTACGCTTAATACTGCTGAACTTCCAGTAGGTAGGTTAATTTCAATTTCTGAAAGTAGGAATTTTTTCGAGTTATTAACTGGACGTGGAAGTGTTATAGCAGCAAGTGGTATAGGTCGAGATCAAACAATCAAAATGGAAGAAATAGATAATCCTTCACCAGTCGCAGAAACATTACGTGGGTTACTCAACGCTGCGTAATTGCAATAAATTTAATACTTTATTAACTGGTAAGGTCGTTATGAAAAATATCTATGTATTAAACAACAATTCCACTAAATTGCTACATGCCTTTTTCATAACGTTTCTCTCTATAGTTGTTTACAGTTTTTTCTTCACTGCTACGGTAGAAGCTAGTGCTTCAGAGCAACCACAATCTTTGGTAGCTATTGAAGACCCCATACTTGAACAATGGATACGTGGACGTTTAAACAAACCAAATGGGGAGTTAACTGTAAGTGACTGGCTAGGTATAACAGAAATCGAACTAGAAGAAGCGGGATTAACTAGTTTAGTAGGATTGGAAAATGCTACAAATATAACGAGAATAGCGGTCTATGATAATCGAATTACAGATCTCACGCCTTTAAAAAGTCTTCCTCGATTACGTGAATTAGAGATTGGTAATAACTTGATAAGTGACCTCTCTCCATTAGTTGGATTACCTAGTATAAGCTACATTAATGCTTATAATAACAGAATAACCGATATTAGCCCTTTAACTGCTATAATTCCCTTAAGAAATGCCTATTTTTCGGGTAATAACATAACAGATTTATCGCCCTTAAAAAATGCTCAGTCTTCAAATTTGCGTAATGTGAGTTTTGATTCAAATAGAATTATTGATGCATCACCATTAGCAAACTTAACAAAACTTGAATACATTGGACTTGGGTATAACAATATTAGAGATATCTCTTTCGTTGAAAATATGCCAAATTTAACTAACCTTAGTATAGCTGGTAATAGCCTGACTGATATATCTCCTCTATCAAATGCTCCATTTTTGAAATATTTATATATAAATGATAATAAAATTTCCGATATAACGCCTTTATCAAATTTGCAATATCTAGAACATTTAAATATTTCACGTAATAACATTGCAAATTTAGATACACTAAGAAATCTTCAATATTTAAAAAATCTGCAATTTTATGATTCTAATCTGACTGATATTTCGTTTTTAGAATCCATGACCTTTATAGAAGAAATCCGTTTGGACAATAACCGAATAACTAATATAGAGCCATTAAGGAAACTTCAATTTCTTGAAGGTATTTTCTTAAATAACAATAGAATTACAGATATAACCCCTCTAGTACAAAATGGTAATTTGGTTCCTGATATCGAAATAGTTTTAAACGATAATCCTCTAAGCCAAGAATCTGTAGACATGGTATCTAATTTACGAGCAAGAGGAATGAATGTAGAAGCTCCTGCTTTTGGCACGGCTACTCCTACTCCAACACCGGTGCCACCTACTCCTACTCCTACCCCACCTGCTAATGCAGTAATTTTTGAAAACCTTGAATTTGAATCAAAAATCCGAGAAATGATTGGTAAGGATACAGGATATGTATTAAGAGAAGATGTAGCTAAAATCACAGATATTGATCTTGAAAATGTTCAATTTGGTCATATCAGGGATATAAAACATTTTACCAACCTAACTAAATTAAAATTACGTGCCGGTGGAATATACGATCTTGAAGGTATTGGAAACCTACAAAAACTAGAACAACTAAATTTGTCGGGAAATAATCTTGTAAATATCCAACGGTTAGCCCAATTAAAGAGTTTGCGAACGTTAACGTTATATAACAACCAAATTTCTGATATATCTTCTTTAACACCTGCTAGTTTGCCAAATCTATCGGGACTATTTTTAGATGGGAATAATATTTCTGACATCGGTCCATTATTACCATCGGAGGGTAATTTAATAAAACAATTATGTTGTATTGGTATCGGGAAAAATCCCATAAACGCGCAAAATATTGATTGGGCAAAATTCACAACAAAAAGAATAGTTACTTTGCAAATTGGAGGACTAGGATTAAATGATGAGAATTTAAACGATTTATTCTCAGCAGAACACGGTTTTCTTAATTTGAATTTCTTAAATCTAAACAATAATAATATTACTGATATTACTCCCCTATTAGGAATAGAAGGCTTGGGGAAAGATTCATCTTTAAGTCTTAATAATAATATGATAGATGAATCTGAATTTGATAATCCTATTCAATCTCTCGTTGAGAGAGGGGTTATAGTTAGGTATGATAATCAACGTTCACAAACAACTAATACTGGTACTTCTAACACGAATAGATCTAATTCAGGATTTAATTCTAATGTTGATGGAACCTGCGATAATCCTGGAGACTGGGTTGAATTTGCTGACAGAGGACTATTTGGTACTTTAATTGAAGCTTTGCAGGAAGGTAATATAGAGTATTGTAGTGATTATAATAGCACAAAAATAACTCGTTTACCCCTAGAACAATTAACAGAACTTGATGCATCTTACAAAGGGATTAGATATCTCGACGGATTAGAAGCAGCATCAGACCTAAGTACTTTAAATCTCAGTGGGAACCAGATTACAGAATTCTGGCCTTTAGATGCCTTATATAACCTTAAAGTACTCGAACTTGGAGAAAGTGAAATTTTTGATGCATCACCGATATTCAATATGATGGCATTAAATAATCTCGAAGTATTAAAATTAAATGACAACAACTTAGTGACTTTACAAGGAATTGAGAACCTATATAACTTAAGAGACCTTTTTCTTGCCGATAATGTTATATGTCAAGAAGGATTTAATCCGTTTGACTCATTAATGGGTAATTATAATCTCCGCTTTTTAGATATTGGCTATCAGCAAAAAGATCAATGTATAACAGATATCAATTTCCTATATAATCTTCCAAATCTAGTAGGCTTTTCAATTGCTGATAGTGATGTAAATGATTTGTGGCCTTTAAGTGCAATGGGCGCAATAGCATATCTCAATCTCAGCGATATGAGGTACGTAGATGATTATTCCGCGTTACTTAATTTAAATTATCAGCCTAATGCGACTATCAATTTAACGAATTCAAATGTTCCTGATGATATATATCGTCAACTAGGTAATATAGGCTTAAATTTAGAAGGTACTGCTCAAGGTGGCTCAAGTGACCAAAATATGAGTTCGAATATAATTGTTGATACATCTGGTTATAGATACCTTAACCCTGGTGAAGGAAGCGATGTACAACAAATAGAATTAATCCATAATAATAATTCTGCTTATAGCGGAATTTACAATATTGAACCATATGAATATTCTAGTGCTCCAGTTTATATGAAAGATAACTGTAACGCTGGTGGAAAAGGAACTTGTTATATATTCAAAGTTACAGAGCGTGAATGGGTTTTACAGCCCTTCCCACCTGGCGCAGCAGTTGATGGTAATACATGGTTAGCTAATGACGTATTGAATGGTATGGATCCTTGGAATGGAGTATGGGGAGGCAACGTTCAGAGTGTCCGTATAACTATCCAATCTAACGGATCGTCGTTCAACAACAGCAATAATAATATTAATACCAGTAACAATAATGAATTTTTTATTCAAGACGAACAAAATACACGAGGTTTCTTATTTAATGTAGATGAAGTACCAGAATGGGCACAGAACATAGGTCTTAATGACTTTAACACATTACTTGACCCTACTGTAATTGCAATCTTCGGTATATTTCTAACACTTCTTGGAACTGTAGCACAGATGGTTCGAGGTAGATAAAACTTATACCCCCTTATACTCAATATATAACTTTCTTGGTCAGATAAAAGCCTTTACTACTTTACTAGATGATATGATTATTGCTATATTGTTGGAGTTGATAACTTGATTTAGGAATATACCACTAATATCAAAGGACAGGTAATAGGTTTGAAACGAATAAGCTTAGATACTAATTCTAAATTAAAATGTATTTTATTCATAATTACTTTAACGACTCTAACTATGTTGTTATACTCTTTTTCCGCTTCGACTATATATGCTGATCACGATGCTGCAAGCCAATCAGGCAACAATATGGGCAACTCCATGGGGAATATGGGCAACTCCATGGGGAATATGGGCGATATGGGCTCTATGGGCAATATGGGTTCCATGGGCAATATGGGCGATATGGGTAGTATGATGGGCAATATGATGGGTGGAATGATGAATGACATGACTATGCCTATGGCATTAGATCTCATACATAATGACCCTGAAAGACCAGAGACATCAAAAAATTACACAGGGACCTATGTTATGGAAGGCATGTTCATGGGGTTTCCATATTGGGTCAAAAATAACTGTATAGCAGAACAAACAATTCGCGAAGGGCGTTGCTACATTTTTGTATATTATGGTGATTGGGTTTTACAACCTTCACCTCCTGGTACAAATATTAACGGGGAAACACGTTTATACAACGATATCACTTATGCTGAATGGCCATGGATGGGTGGATGGGTTTCAGGAAACGTTCAGTCAGTAAGTATTAGTAATAATATGGATATGGGCAGTATGATGGGCAGCATGATGGGTGGAATGATGAGTGGAGGCATGGGAATGCCAAACACAACTAACCAAAATAACACAAATCAATATTCAACCCCTATGGTAGACACTGGATACCAGTGCAATGGAGAGCCGAGAGTAATATTTTATGACGAGAGACTTCTGGAAGCACTTATAGACGAATTTGACAACCAAGGAATAGCTTTCAGCGCCTCTGGAAACAATTGTGATGACACATCAGTAACCCTTAGTTCTGTATTGGAATTAACAAAAGCTGATCTTTCAAATAAAGGAATAACTTCCTTAGAAGGAATAGAATACGCCACAAACTTAAAAGCACTGCGGTTGAATAATAACGAAATAAGCGATATCGACTTATTATTAAGTCTTACAAATTTAAGAACCCTGGATATGAGAGACAATATGATTGTTGTTCCAGACCAAGACCCTAGATATCCTCCTGAAGAAAACCCTCTAACGCTCCTACAACGTAATGGAGTATCAACTGATGTTAACACCTTTGATATATCAACAGTATTTAAATCTAAATACGATATCGATTTAGCAAACTTGCCAAATGTTTCACAACAACAATTAGCTGATATTTTATGGGGAGAAGATCCTCGATCTTTAGTCAATGCTAGTCGAACTCAACCGTCATCAAGCCAAAACCAACAAAATACAGGCGATTATTGTGATAGTGTAAGTGATTTTACACGCTTTCAAGACAATTCTTTATGGACTTCTATCATAAATCAAATGAAGACTCAAGGATTAACCTTTTGTAGTAGCCCTCAAGACCTCTCAATTGACAGAGATGCATTAGAAGAAATAACTTTTCTAGAGGCAAACTTCCAAAATATAATTAATCTTAATGGTATAGAAACACTTAGGAATCTGGAAGAACTTCTAATGCACGACAATAGAATTACTAATATTGAACCGTTAGGTAATTTAAGATCACTAAGGGTTCTGGATTTATCTAACAATCAAATATGTCAGAGTAATTACAACCCTTGGGATAATTTAAGAGGATTAAGAATCGTAGAATTATTTGTATCAAATGCTTGTATTTCTGGACTAGATTTTACTGATGATTTAATAAACCTTCGATTTTTGGACATAAATGGCAATCCAATATCCCAATCTTATAAGATACAAGAATTGATAAATAGAGGTGTTGAAGTTGAATATAATGGGAACATTAATACTAATCAACAATCATCACAAAATAATTCAAATTTCAATAATTCCTCAAATAACACTACTTCAAATAGCAGTTCGTCATTTTATTATGAAGAAGAGGGAAATAGCAGAGGTTTCTTATTTAATGTAGATGAAGTACCGGAATGGGCTCAAAACTTGGGTCTAAACGATGTAAACCAACTTCTAGACCCTACCGTAATTGCAATCTTTGGTATATTTATAACTCTCTTAGGAACAGTAGCCCAAATGGCTCGAGGTCGATAAGTTAACTAATTAGCATCAGAAAGCATTTTAAATGGTACTAGCAGTATCAGAGCAATGCACAGGCATACAACTAGCGATGAAAGTGCCCCAATCTGCCCATATGGTGTAAATGCAGTAAAAACCCACCAAAGAAATGACCCAAATAAATAAGCTGCTCGACCGGCAACATTATACAAACCAAATGATTCATTGATATCATTATCATCTGAATATTGAATAAGTATTGGACGATCAGCAACCCAAACCCCTCCAAGGAGTAGACCGGTAAATGATATTACAATCCACCAAATATTTTGATCTAGATTTAATAAAGGGATAAGAACGATTCCTAAAAATCCCAGAATCCAGCAACTGATAACAAGAATAAGACAACGACGTGCTCCAAATTTATCTGTAAAAAGTCCCCAAAATAGTGCACCTGGTATTGAAAAAATTATTCCAACAAATAAAAACCACGGTATTTTATTCGGAGGGATGCCAACAGTTTCTACTGCAAATAATGAAATAAAAGTTATACCTGCATTTATAGCCGACATATACCAGAATTTAATAAGCAGAAATTTTCGGATTCGTGTATATTTTTTCTCCAATAAATATTGAATTGGATTTGTTATAACACTTTTAAGTTTATTGGAAGTTGATGAAATTAAATTTGGATTTGTAGACGTAAAGAATAGCAATTGAATTGCAAAAAGAGCCAAAATTAGTGAAATTATAAGAAATGCCAACTCATATGTCCCATATTGAGAGTTAATAAATAAACCTATGATTACGACAAAAAAAGATCCTGCATATCCTACACCTATACCTAACCCACCAATAAGTCCTCTATTTTGTTCAGTTGACACATCAATCAACATTGAATTGTATGCAATTTCAGCAAAATTTAAAAAAACTAAAGAGCATGCAAACAATAAAAGTATCACGAATATATTAGAAAAAAGACCATAAAAGAGTATAAAGAGACAAGTTATAAGTGTGAATCCAAACACAAAATACTTTTTTGTAAAATAGATATCCATTATTTTACCTAAAGTTGGTCCTGCTAATAATGTAATAGCAGTTGCTATGGTGATGGTTAATGCAAAATCCGAATCACTTGCCCCTTTTATACTTACTAACCATATGGGAAAGAAATAACCTGTAATACCGGAATAAAATACTGTGCTCCCTGCATCAAATGATATCCAACTTATTGCAGATAAAGAAAGATTATATTTTTTCATAGAAAACTAACTCTCTATGATATAGGGGATATGAAGAATGGTTGATAAAACGAAGATTTTGTATGTGAAATTGATTAATGTGTAAATTTTTGAATCTATTCATCTACATTACTTCTTTATTCTTTAATCATATAAATAATTCTAACAGGTAAGTTGGTCGAAAGCTATTCGGAAAATAAAATGGGCCCGGAAGGGATCGAACCTACGACCAATCGATTATGAGTCGACCGCTCTACCACTGAGCTACGGGCCCTTGAAAATAATTCACCAGGTACGAATCGTATCTGATTTATGAGTATTTTGCAACTTAAGTTAGTTATTCTATGCCTAAATTTTTTTGATAATCTGAGTCAATATATTTTACTCCGCCAGTAGTAGGTATAGAGGCAGCAGAGTAATCTATAGTTTTATTACGGTATGCAGTAGGAATTTCATTTACAACATCTTGTTCAGTTAAGTTTTCAATCAATGTATTATCGATTCCCATAAGTTCGTTTAAAACATAATTATTAGCTTCACCAAAAGCAGGAGCAAAGCCTTTAATTTTTATATCAGATTTATTCAAACTCCAAGGACGTGCTATAAAAGCTCGAGTACCCAAATTCCGTTCTGGCGCAGCAGTGACTTTTTCAATGAATCCACGTTGATGATAATGTGTGTTAGTAAAATAATCTTTGGAATCAAAAACAGGGCCAGATGGTATTCCAGATTCCTGCAACAGTTCCATTAATTCAAATCGTTCAAAGTTTTTTGTAAAATTTGCAATTATTTCATCAATTTCATCATGATTTTTTAAACGAGCAGAATTATCAATAAACTTTGGGTTTAATATTAAATCTGATTTCCCCATAGCCAAACACAAAGATTCCCAGCGTTCTTTGGTTAAAGCTGAAATAACAATCCATTCATCTTCATTCCCACGAGTAGGATAACAACCTTGTGGGGCATATTGAGGATGGCGATTTCCAATACGAGATGGTAAGCGTTTATTATCTACCCAGTCTAATATGTATTCTCCAAGAAAATAACATCCTAATTGATACATACCGATATCAATCCATTGGCCTTTACCAGTACGGTTTCTATAACGTAATGCTGAAGCAACTGAAAACAAACCACTCCATGATGCTAAGAAGTCAACGTAAGACATACCTGCTTTAGATGGAATATCATTAACATAACCTGTGACAGAGGCAGTTCCATGTGTAGCTTCCATAGTGGTAGCTTGCCCAGGGTAAGAAGCATAAGGTCCTTCGCTATGACCATACCCAGTATTTGATAGCATAATAATATCTGGCTTGATTTTCTTTATATCTGCATATGTGAGATTCCAACGCTTCATAACTCGTGGAGTAAAATTTTCCATGATAATGTCTGAAACTTTAATCAAATCTATAAATAGGTCCCTTCCTTCCTGTCGAGACATATCCAATGTTAAAGATCTTTTACCTCTGTTCATATTATTAAAACCTGGAGCCTTATTCCAATAATCTCCACCATTCTCTCCATCAGGACCTTGTGGTGCAGTTAATCTTCTAGATATATCGACATGCGAAGGCCCTTCGATTTTAATCACTTCAGCACCAAGATCAGTCATTACCCCACCGCCATATGGCATAGCAACAACATATGTAGAATCTAAGATTCTTACTCCTTCTAGCGGTAATTTCATTTTATTCCTCGATTCCTAAGTTTTTTTTGTATTCTTTATCGAACCATCCATTTCCTAAGGTTTGGGTTCCTCCTTCACGACCAGTAGATGTTCGCCCTTCTCGAATCTGAGTTGGAATTTCATTCACTATATCCATATCATGCATATTTTGTATAAATGAATTACTCTTAGCTAGTAGGTTACTAAGTATATCGTCATTGCCATCGCCCAATGCAGGGCCATAACCTTTAATTTTAATATTTGATTTGTTTAAATGCCACGGTCTAGCAATCAATACTCGAGGTCCAATTCCTCTTTCCTTTGGACCGTCAACTCTCTCAAGAAAACCACGGTCCCAATGATGCTTAGAGATAGAAGAATCCCGAACATCTAAAACGGGTCCAGATGGTATTCCTAATTGTTGAAGTTTTTCAGTCAATTCAAATCTTTCGTAATCTTTTGTAAATTGAGTAATAATTTCATCTATTTGATCATGATTTATTATACGTAGTTCGTTATTAAGAAATCTGGGATCATTTAATAAATCTTTACGGTTCATAAAATCACATAGATTTGCCCATTGTTTTTCATTGATTGCTGAAATTGTTATCCATCTATCATCTTCATTAGTTGGATAACAACCTTGTGGAGCATATTGTGGGTGTCGATTTCCAATCCGTGATGGTAAACGCGTGTTTGATATCCAATCCATTATGTATTCACTAATAAATGAAACACCTAATTGATACATTCCTATATCAACCCACTGTCCTTTACCGGTACGATTTCTATATCGTAATGCTGAAGCAATCGCGAATAAAGCATGCCAAGAAGCTAAAAAATCAACATATGAACGTCCTGCTTTACCTGGAAGTTCGTCTGGATAACCAGTGACTGAAGCTGTCCCATGAGTCGCTTCCATAGTAGTTGCTTGTCCTGGATATGTTGCATATGGTCCATCACTATGACCATATCCAGTATTTGAGACCATAATAATATCAGGTTTGATTTTTTTAATATCGTCGTAAGTAAGATTCCACTTTTTCATTACTCTGGGAGTAAAATTCTCAACTACAACATCACTTACTTTAAGCATTTCAATAAAAAGATCTCGACCTTCTTGTCGCCCCATATCTAAAGTAAGAGATCTTTTACCACGATTCATAGTGGTAAATCCTGCTTTTTTATTCCAATAATCGCCAGAACTGTTTCCATCAGGACCTTCAGGTAGTGACAAGCCCCGAGTACCGTCTAAATGAGCAGGTCCTTCAATTTTAATAACATCTGCACCTAAGTCAGCTAAAATTCCGCAAGTATAAGGCATTGCAACAACGTATGTTGAATCTAAAACTCGCACACCTTCTAAAGGTAACTTCATAGATGTTAATCCTTGTTATCTTATTTATAAAATATCTAGTTTCTTTTTGAAATCAGGATCAAAAGTTTTCAAACGTCCTGCTGCAACTAATTCTTCAAGGCTCATTGTAGGCGTAGGACGAAGGTTAACAGGCACTGTGGTTGTAATATTTGTTTCGACGAGATTATTGTATTTTTCTTCAGTATGGCCAAGTAAATCTACAATAAAATTATGATTAGAATCTCCAAAAGAGGGTGCTGGTCGTTGTATTTTAAGATCTGATTTATTAGCTTTCCAAGGTCGCCCCATCAATACACGTTTGCCCATTTTTCTCTCTTCAGGGAATTGAATTGTTTCTAAAAAACCACGTTCCCAATAATGAGGATTTGTATTTGAATCACTAGAATCATAAACTGAACCTGCTGGGATACCTAAATTTTGCAAATTAGTTGTTAGGGTGTGTTTGTCATGAGATTGTGTATATTTATTTATTATTTGATCAATTTCTTTATAATGTTCTCTTCGGCCTAATTCAGTTTTATATTTCGGATTATCCTGTAACTCTTTTGCATTTAAGGCATTACAAAGGTTTTCCCATTCTAAATCTGTGCCAATAGAAATTGAAATCCATTCATCAGCACCAGAACAGCGATATACCCCCTGTATAGAGCGCCATCGATGTCGATTCCCAATTCTTTCACCTTTAAACGAATTCGACATCCAATCAAGTATATATTCAGAGGTTAAATAAGCCCCCAATTGATACATACCAACATCGACCCACTGGCCTTCACCAGTTTTATTTCTATGTCGCAAAGCATTAGCTATGCCCATTAACCCAGACCAACATGATAAGAAATCAATAAAGGATTGACCTGCTTTAGATGGGATATCATTATCATAACCTGTGATGTGGCAATGTCCATGTGTTGCTTCTTGAGTAGTAGCTTGGGCAGGATAAGATGACCACGGACCTGCACCATGTCCATATCCTGTGTTAGAAACCATAATAATATCTGGTTTAATCTTTTTGAGGTTTGGATAATCAAGCCCCCATCTTTTCATGACACGTGGCGTAAAATTTTCCATAAATATATCTGACTGTTTGAGCATCTCAACTAATATTTCTCTACCTTCATCTTTACTCAAGTCTAGAGTTAATGATTTCTTTCCACGGTTTATCTGGTTATAAGAAGCGGTTCTATTCCATGAATCATCTCCTACAATATTATCTGGATATGCTCCAGCAAATGCACCATTACGAGTAGTATCTGGCCTGCCAGGACCTTCTATCTTAATAACTTCGGCACCTAGATCAGATAAAATACCTGCTGCATATGGAAACGCAAATACATATGTTGATTCAATTACTCTTATTCCTTCAAGTGGGGCTTTCATAGTTATAATCTCCGTTAAATTCCTAATTTACTTTTATAATCTGCATCAAAATATGCGAGTCTTCCTGATTGGACTTGTTCTTCTAATGATGACGTAGGGACTACACGTTTTTCAGCAGGTTCTTCAGCAATAAAACCTTTTGTTTTGAAGTCTTTGAAATCAGTATCGCTCATACCTATCAACTCTTGCAAAATAAGACTATTACTTGAGCCCAAAGGTTCAATGGGAGCTCTTACTCGAGCATCCAGTTTACTTCCTCGCCAGGGACGTCCCATTATTTTTCTTGTACCAATATTTCTAAATTCAGGATATTCCACACGTTCTATAAAACCTCGTTCTTGGTAATGAGGATTTAAATTACAGTCAGCTGAATCAAATACTGG
>CETH01019049.1_pt1 | contig 17743 bp, 16 predicted proteins | sample 361461 | NCBI WGS metagenome assembly CETH01 (sample SAMEA2622695, study PRJEB7988) | marine metagenome | isolation source: saline water (ENVO:00002010), including
TCTTTTTTTGATGGCCTTTTCTTCTTTTCTTTTTGAAAACAATTATTTTCTTCTCTTTACCATGAGATTCTATTTTACCTGAAAAAGATAAAGATTTGATATAAGGATTACCTATTTTTTTTGTTTTTCCATCATCAAATAACAAGACATTTTCAAAAATTACCTTATGTCCAACTTTTTGATCTAAAAAAGGTATTTTAACTTTTTCACCTTCTTTAATTAAAATTTGTTTACCTGTATAATCTATTACTGCGTACATTTCATATTCCATATTTAAGCCCGGTAATTTATTGATAATTAAGATACATAAACAAGTTTAAACTTCATTTGTAACATCTTTTTTTCTTTTCTTAGAAAAAACTTTAAAATTATTTATATGTAAAGATTCATCTGTTTTGATTTCAATCCACATAAGTTTTCTGAACATTAATTTGTTTAGATTTTTTTTCTTACTGTTTAATATATATTCTTCAACTTTTTTATTTACATATATAATAAGTCGTCTATCTCTATTTTTATTTCTAAAACGATTAATCCAATTTTCTATATTAGTTAGTATAGAGTCTAATGAAGAAATTCTGCCTGTTCCATAACAAACTTCACATTTATTAGTTAATGTATGTAATAAGCTTAATCCAACTCTTTGTCTTGTCATTTGCAATAAACCAAAATTAGAAAATTCTGATAGAGATGCTTTTGATCCATCAGATTTTATTGCTTTCTTTAGTGCATCATAAACTTTTTTTCTATTAACATTTTTTTCTAAATCTATAAAATCTATTACAATCAATCCTCCAATATCTCTTAATTTTAGCTGTTTGATAATTTCTATAGCCGCTTCTAGATTAATTTTAAGTGAATTCTCTTCATGATTCTTTTTACCTATAAATCTTCCACTATTTACATCTATTACCACCATTGCTTCTGTATGTTCTATTATTAGATGTCCACCACTTTTTAACCATACTTTAGATTTTAGAGCTTTTTGTATTTGATCTTCAATATTATAATATTTATCAAAAATAGGTATTTTTGATTTATGTAATATTATTTTTGAAGTTGATTCAGGGTTTATCTCCTTTACCAATTTAAATATACGTTTATAAAGAGGCTTTGAATCAATTATTAATTTATTAATACTTGGATTAAATAAATCTCTTATTACTAAATCTGAAATAGTAAAATCCTGGTATATAAGATTAATACCTTTTTGAGAATCTATTTTATATTTGATATCTTGCCATATTTTAAAAAGTCTATCAAAATCATTTTTAATATTTTTTTCATTTTGATTTTTGCAAATAGTTCTAGCAATGATTCCAATATCTTTTGGTTTAAAATCAGATATGATATTTTTAATTTTACTTCTTTCATATCTATCAGATATTTTTTTTGATATGCCAATATAATTAGTATTTGGTACTAGTACCATAAAACTTCCTGGTATTGATATATCCGTTGTTACCCTTGCCCCTTTACCGCTAAATGGTTCTTTTATAACTTGAACAATGATTTCATCACCAATCTCGATATTGATTTTTTTATCATTTTTACCTTTTGATTCTTCTATAGAAAAAGGTTCATCATTGGCTACATTATATTTACCGATCTCAGTAAATGGTAAAAATGCATTTATAGAATCACCAATATCTATAAAAGCTGCTTGCATTCCTGGTATAACATTTTGGACCTTCCCTTTATAAATATTGCCTACAGTCCTTTGATGATCAGGCCTTTCTATAAAAATATTATCTATACTTTGATTTTTGGTTGATACAATTCTAGTATTCCCAATAGTAGAATTGATTATAATTTCATTATTACTATTAGACATGTAATAATCCTCCCCTCAATAAATATTAACGGGATTTTTATATTGGATATATTGCTATTTAGAAGGAATTAGAAGTAAATAAATTTTCATCAAATAAACTGTTTTAATAAAAAATCTACATTTAATGTAGATAAAAAAGATGAAAAAAATAAAATTAAAATAAAAGTAAACTAAACGTGCAATCTAATTCAAATATCAGTTTTTCAAATATAAAATCCTTGCTGTATATTAATAAATTTATTCTAAACATTACTAGTATTTTATTATCTTTTTCTGTTTGTTCTGTTCTATTCAAAAGTTATAAATTATAGCGGAGTAAGATTTAGAAAATAGAGAGAGATTTATTATGGCTTATATTATTGCAGATCCTTGTGTTAGCACATGTGATACTGCTTGTGTTGAAGTGTGTCCTGTGGAATGTATACATGGACCTTATGATAAAGAAGGAGGTGGAGCAGAAGCTAAAGAAGATGGCTTTGATCCAATAAATAAACAATTGTATATAGATCCAGAGGAATGTATAGATTGTGGTGCATGTGAACCAGAGTGCCCTGTAGAAGCTATTTTTGAAGATGAACTTGTGCCAGAAGAATGGAAAAAATATATAAAAATTAATTATGATTATTTTGGTAGAGAGTACGAAGGTTAGATTTATTATAATTAAATTTTAAAATAGCTGCAGAATTAATGTTTGTGGCTTTTTTATATGGAAAAATTAATACAAAATATTACAAATGTTTTAAAAACAATTAAGTATCCAGGTTTTTCGAGAGATATTATATCTTTTGGTATAGTTAATAAGGTTAGTGTTGATCCTGATAATAATCTTAATATCGATATTGTTTTAACAACTAGTAATGAAGAAAATAAAAAAAATATTCATGATTCAATAAGAGAAAAAATTTCTAATAATTTTAATTTTAATCAAATTTCAGTTAATTTTTTTGATAAGGCAACTGATTCTAAAAGTAATCTAGAATTAGAAAATAGTAAATCATCAGAAATTGATAATATTATTGCAATATCAAGTTGTAAAGGTGGGGTTGGAAAATCTACTATAGCATTAAATGTTGCATGTCAATTATCAAAAAAATATAATGTAGGTTTATTAGATTTAGATATTTATGGACCAAGTTTACCAACGCTAATTAATCATAAAGAACAGCCCTTAATAAATAATGATATAATTAATCCAATAGAAAAATTTGGTCTCAAGTTTATGTCATTTGGTTTTATTAATAATGAAAACTCTCCTACTATATGGAGAGGCCCAATGGTATCTAGGATGACACAGCAGTTTTTTGATAATGTTAATTGGGGAAAATTAGATTACTTAATTTTAGACCTTCCGCCAGGTACAGGAGATATACAGCTTACATTAGTACAGAAAATTAAATTAACAGGAGCTATTATTATTACAACTCCTCAAGATCTATCAAATGTTGATGTTAGAAAAGGTTCAGATATGTTTAATAAAGTAAACACTCCAATTATTGGTGTGGTAGAAAATATGTCAGGTACAATTTTATCAGGTAAAATTGAAAGTATGAATGAAAAAAATAAATTATCTTTGAATATCGATAATAAAGAAATTAGTTTAAATAATGATGGAACTTTTAATTTTATATATAATGTTTTTAGAGGTGATTCAGGATCTAGCGAAAGCGAAAGATTAGGGCTACCATTATTAGCTCAAATACCATTAGATAAAGAATTATCTAGATCTTGTGATTCGGGTATCCCTTATATTTTTAGTAATACTGATGGCATTATCCATTCAGAATTTAACAAAATTGTTAAAGTATTATGAATAAACAACAAATAATGGAATCAAATAAGGGAAATCCTAATCATATATGTATTATTATGGATGGCAATGGTAGGTGGGCTTCAATGAGAGGATTAAGCCGTACAGAAGGACATAAATCTGGAGTTGATTCTGTAAGGAGAATAATAAAGCATTGTAATACAATTAATATAAAATATTTAACTCTTTTTACATTTTCTCAAGAGAATTGGAGTAGACCTAAACAAGAAGTTTTATCTTTAATGAAACTTCTTATATCTTCTTTGAATTCAGAATTAAAATCAATGATAGAAAATAATATAAAATTTCAGGTTATAGGTGATTTGGGAAAATTAGATTTAATAACAAAAAATAGTTTGCAAAAAGCAGAAGCCTCTACTTCTGGTAATACAGGATTAAATTTATGTTTAGCAATTAGTTATGGTGGTCGTCAAGAAATTATTAATGCAATTAATAAAATTATTAATTCTAAGAAAAAATATATTAATGAGCAAGATTTCTCTCAATTTTTATATACTAAAAATATACCTGATCCAGATTTATTAATTAGAACAGGAGATGAGTATAGAATATCAAATTTTTTATTATGGCAAATGGCTTATACTGAAATTTATTTTTCTAAAGTTTTTTGGCCTGATTTTAGCGAAGAAGATTTAGATTGTGCTATTGAAGATTTTAAATTAAGAGAAAGAAGATTTGGTAAATTAGTTTAATGATAATATATAGATATATTATTTGCATTTTATTTTTTAAAACACTTATTGCTCAAAATATAATAATATCAGATATTGATGTAGTTGGTCTTAATAGATTAAATAAAGAAGATATATATAGAATTAGTAAGTTATATCCTGGTTATAAAATAGTTAGAGGAGATGAAATTAATAAGGCTATTAATAGATTATGGGATATTGGTCGTTTTTCTAATATTCAAGTGTATGCAGATAATCAAAGTGAATCTAATTTATCCCTTAAGATAGAATTACAAGAATTACCAGTATTAGGTAAGATTGAATTTATTGGTAATAGAAAGAAAAAAGATAGAACTTTAATAGATATTATGCCAAAATCTCTAGCTGTTGGTCAGATTCTTTCTGAATCTAAAATTTTTGACGCAAAGAATAATATTATTTCTAAGTATAAAAATGATCATTTTCATGAAATTCAAATAGATTCTATAGCTATTAATGATACTGATATTGATTATATGAAGGATATAGTTTTTTATATAGATGAAGGTTCTAAAAGTCGTATTAAAAAAATATCAATAAATGGTAATGAAAATTTTCCATTTTATAGATTGTTTGATAAAAATCAATTATCAAAAGTTTTTAATAATACAAAAGAATTTAGTTTTTTATTGCCATGGAGAGGGAAATTTGATCAAGATTTATTTCAAGAAGATTTAAATAATCTGATAAGTTTTTATCATAATAATGGATATAGAGATTTTAAAATTTTAGATAAGAAAATATTTTATAATGATAGTGGAATAGAAATTTATATTGATATTTATGAAGGAGAAAAGTATTTCTATGACTCAATTAATTTTATTGATAATACTAAATTTTCTGATGATGATTTATTAAAAACTCTTAAAATTTATTCAGGAGATAGGTATGACAAACAAAAATTAGATTTTTCAATTTCAGAAAATTTATCTTCATTATATATGGATGAGGGGCATTATTATTTTAATGTTATTAAAGAAGTTATTCCAAAAGATGATAATAAATTAATAATTAATTTAAAGCTTCAGGAAAACCAACAGGTAAGTATAAGAAAAATATTTATTAAGGGTAATGATAGAACTGAAGAAAATGTTATAAGAAGAGAACTTAAAATTTTCCCAGGAAATTTATTTAATAAAAAAAATATTATTGAAAGTTTAAAATCTTTATTTATGTTGAATTATTTTCAAGATGTACAGCCTGAAATATTAGATGTATCAGATACTGAAATAGATATTGGAATTAATGTTATAGAAAAACAAACGGGTAAAGCTAATTTTTCCATGGGCTATAATGAATTAAACGGTTTCTCCGGTGGTGGAGGCTTTGAATTTATTAACTTTCTTGGTAAGGGGTTATCATTAAATATACAGTATCAAAAAGGATTACAAAATCAAATAAATTCGGGATTTAATCAACAAACTTCTAATAGTAATTATGCTAATTTTGAATCATTTTCTATCGGCTTTACTGAGCCTCGTATATTTGATACTAAAAATTCTATAGGATTTACTTTATATAATAGTATGCAAGGAGCTCAAAGTGGTTATACAGAGTATGATACGCGAAATATAGGTGGCTCCATACAATTTGGAAGACAATTTAGATGGCCAGATTATTATACTAGAGGTAGTTGGTCAATAGGGATTAGGAGTTCTAAGTATTATGGCACTGAAGAACAATTGATAGGATGTGAAAATATTAATTCACCTTATTATCCTTGTGACTTTTCTTCAGATATTATATATAACAGTGGAAATGATTTCTATGCTAAGAGGGATGGTATTAAATTTACTCAAACTATAAGTAGAACTAATATCGATAATGCAGAATTTGCTACAAATGGTTCTAAACTTGTTTGGTCAAGTACATTTTCAGGAGGGATATTCGGTGGAAATGAAAATTATCATAAACATGTATTTAATTTTAAATGGTATACTCCAGTTACAAAATCTAATAAAATTGTATTTTTTCAGAATTTTACCTTTGGTGCAATTAAGCCTTTAGTCGCTAATGAATATATTAATTCAAGAGTACGTTTTTCTATGGGAGGTAGTGGTGTTCCATATGGAGAAATGTTACGAGGATATTTAGATCATTCTATTGGTTCACAAATTAGTTATTATACAAGAGGTGGAAATATTATGTTTAAATATTCTACAGAATTAAGATTTTTATTGTCATCATCACCAACAATGTATTTATTATTTTTTGCAGATACAGGTAACATTTGGTCTGATTTTGATAATGTAGATGTATTTGACTTAAAGAGATCTGCTGGTATAGGTTTTAGACTTAATATGCCTATGTTAGGAGTAATTGGGTATGATATTGGATATGGCTTTGATAACCATAATGATGATATACAAAAGCCATGGGGTTGGGAACAACATTTGATTTTTGGCGTTCCATTAAATTAACATAAAATAAGGAGTTATTGTGAAAAAGAATATTATAGTTTTTATAGTGCTTAGTTTATCTTTTATTCTGGCACAGGGACAAAAGGTAGGATATATAGATATTAATTATATTTATCAACAAAATGAAGATGCTAGATTAGCATATGCTGATTTTGAAAAAGAGGGCAAACGTTTACAAGCTGAATTGGAAAATAAGGCTATGACATTAGATAGTTTAATGAGAGAATATACAAAACTTGAATTAATGTGGTCTGATGATAAAAAAATAGAAAAACAGCAAGAAATTCAAACCTTGCAAATAGAAGTTGAAAATTTTCAAGCAAAGTATTTTTCTCAGCCTAATGGAGAAATTTATATTTTTTTACAGCAGAGGATGGCTCCAGTTAATGAATTGATTCAAAATGCTATAGATAAAGTTGCCGCAGAGAAAGAATATGATTATGTATTAGATGTTTCACAAGGTATTATATTATATAAATTAGATTCTTATGATTTAACTCAATTGGTTTTAGATGCAATGAAAAAAATGTCTATTAAAGAGGATAAAGAATAATAGTAATGATTCATATTTCAAAAATCAATGAAATTATTAATGGTACAATACATGGTAATGATGATATTTATATAAAGGGGCCATGCAGTATTCAAACTGGTAAGAAAAATCATCTAAGTTATATTAAAAACAACGATTATTTAAAATATCTTAAGGACACTTTGGCATCTGTTGTTATCGTAGATGATAAATTAGAAATTCCAAATAATATTAATGTAACTTTATTAAAAGTAGAGAATGCAGCTTTAGCCTTTATTGATTTTTTAAATTTATATAATAATATTGTTAATGATATAGATGTAAACACTGGTATATGTTCATCGGCAACTATTGATGATAGTGTAGATATTGGTAATAATGTTAGTATAGGCCCTAATGTAGTTATTGAAGAATCAGTTATTTTATCTGATAATGTAGTTATTGAAGCAAATGCTTATATAGGTAAAAAAACTATCATTGGAAATAATTCAGTTATTCAATCTAATGTTAGTATATATAGGTCTACTATTGTTGGAGATTATTGTAAAATAAAATCAGGTGCAGTTATTGGTGGATTAGGTTTTGGATTGATTACTGATAATAAAGCTAAGCATCATAGAATTCCTCACGTTGGTAATGTTTGTATTGGTAATAATGTTGTAATTGGTAGTAATTGTACAATTGATAGAGGTACAATAGATGATACTATAATCTCAGATGGTACAAATTTAGATAATCAGGTTCATATAGGTCATAATGTTAATATAGGAAATAATTGTTTAATATGTGCTCAAGTTGGAATTGGAGGAAGTACAAAAATACATAATAATGTTATAATAGGAGGTCAGGCAGGGATTATAGATAATTTAGTCATTGAAGAGGATGTTATTATTGGCCCAAAATCGTACGTAGTAAAATCTATATCTAGAAAATCATATGTTTCAGGTAACCCTGCTCGAAATCATAAAGATCATATTAAGCAAGATATATTGATATCGAAGCTTCCAGATATTTATAAAAAAATTTCAGGTAATTAATGTATCAGAAAACATTAGAAAAAGAAGTCAAATTTAAAGGTGTTGGTTTACATACGGGGGTTGATTCAGAAATAATTCTTAAACCAGCTGAGCCTAATACTGGTATTATTTTTAGAGATATAAATAAAAATAATAATATTAAAGCACATATAGATAATGTTTGTAGTACTTTAAGAGGTACTACTTTATCAGTAAATGATAGTAAAATATATACTGTTGAACATTTATTATCGGCATTATATGCCTTAGGTATAGATAATGTTTATATAGATTTTGATAATATCGAAATTCCTATATTGGATGGAAGTGCTAATAAGTTTTATGAATTAATAAAATCATCTGGAATTAAAGAGCTAAATCATAAAAAGGATTTATTGGTAATTAAAGATAAAATTGAAGTTAGTGATGGTGATTCATCACTTACTATCTTGCCATATGATGGTTTTAAAATTACATTTGAAATAAATTTTAAAGATAGCAGTATTGGTGTACAGAAATTTGTATTAGAAAAATTAGATGATTATAAGAAACAGATTGCATCATCAAGAACTTTTTGTACTTTTGGAGAAATAGTTGATTTAAAAGAGAATGGATTAGCTCTAGGTGGAAATTTAAATAATGCTATTATTTATTTAGATAAAAATATTTCAGATGCTACAATTGATAATTTCAATAAAATTTCTTCAAAAAAAGTAACTAGAGAATCTTTAAACGGAGATACTCTTGAAAATCAAAATTTAATATTTAATGATGAGGCTGTTAGACATAAAATTTTAGATTTAATAGGTGATTTGTCATTAGTCGGTAAAAATATACGGGGCCATATTATATCAGATAAGAGTGGTCACTCACTTAATATTGAATTAGCAAAGAAAATTAATTTATTATATAAGGATATTAATTTTAAGTTTAATAAGAAAGAAATTGAGGGGATTATCCCACATAGAGATCCTTTTTTATTAATTGATGAAATTATTGATGGTGAATTAGGTAAGTATGTTTGTGCTATTAAATATGTTAATGAAGATGAAAGTTATTTTAAGGGTCACTTTCCGGGAAATCCTATCATGCCAGGTGTTTTAATTATTGAATGTATGGCTCAAACAAGTTGTTTTTTATCTCTTCAAACAGTAGATTCTTCAGAAGATAAATTAATGTTATTATCAGTTATAAAAAGTTCAAGATTTTTAAAAAAAGTTGTTCCAGGAGATAAGTTATTTATTAGAGTAGAATTACTTAAATTTAGATTGAATAATGCTTTGATTAAAGGTATTGCAAAGGTTAATGATGAATTGGTTGCCGAAGCAGAGTGGATGGCAACGGTTGTAAATAAAAATGAAAATACATAATACTAGTATAATACATAAGGATGCAATTATAGGCGATAATGTAGAAGTCGGTCCATATTGTATTATAGATAGTAATGTTAAAATAGGTAATAATACAAAAGTATTACCATATGTACATATTTTATCAAATACAACAATTGGTGAAAATAATATTTTTCATCAAGGGTCTACAATTGGTGGTTTACCGCAAGATTTGAAATATAATGATGAATATTCAGAACTTATTATAGGAGATAATAATACAATACGAGAATATTGTACTTTTAATAGAGGGACAGAAGCTTCAGGTAAAACTGTTATAGGTAGTAATTGTTTATTTATGGCATACGTCCATATTGCTCATGATTGTATCGTTGAAGATAAAGTTATATTAGCTAATGGAGTACAGTTAGGTGGACATTCCGAAATTCATTATCATGCAACAGTAGGCGGTATGAGTCCAGTACATCAATTTTGCAAAGTTGGTCAACATGCTTTTATTGGTGGGGGTAGGGTAGCATTACAAGATGTCCCTCCATTTATTTTAGCTAATGGTGAGCCTTTAAAGTATGCAGGAATAAACTCTATAGGATTAAGAAGAAGAAATTTTGATTCAGATACTAGAAGTTTAATAAAAAAAGCATATAAAATTTTATATCTATCACATCTTAATCGTTCACAAGCCATCGATGAAATAAAAAATACATTAGAATTAACTAATGAAATAAAAACTATTATTAAATTTATAGAGAATAGTGACAGGGGACTTATATAAAAAAATTATATTATTTTTATTAGTTATCAATGTATATGTTTATTCTAATACATTAGATAGGCAAAATTATATTTTTTCAGACTTTATTCCTATTCAAGAATCAAAAACTTCTATAGGCTTCAAATTATTTCAATCTATTGATTCAGAAATAGATATGAAAATCGAAAAATCATTATTATTAACGAATTGGTTTACTAATAATTTATATATGACTGGCTCAGTTTCATCTATTGAGTATGATAATGATATTAGTTTAAGATATAGCTGTTCTATAGGATATGCTTATAATTTGAATTATAATAAATTTAAAAATATCGTATCTCTATTGGGTTATAATAGATCTAGATTTAGTGATAATAGTTTAGATATAAAAAATATATCATATGATTTTTTATTTAATATGAAATTTAAATCATTATGGATGTCAATTTCTTTTGGGATAATTGATGATGATTTATATAATAGAAGTGAAAATGTTTCAATTATTTTTTTAAATTCAATATCTGATATTTTTATTTTAACATTTGGATGTAAATATGCTATTTATAATAATGAAAAACTAGTTACTCCTTTATTATCATTAAGGTATAAAATATGAAAAAAATAGGAATATTAGGCTCTACGGGGTCTGTTGGAACTCAAGCTTTAGATATAATTAATACTTGCAATCAGGATTTTGAATTAGTTTTTATATCTGGGCATACTAATGTTAAAAAAATATTAGAACAAAAAGAAAAGTATAATCCCAAGTATATTTGCATATCAGATAATAAATCTTATAGTGATTATAAAAAACATAATTTAGATACTAATATAATTGGGGGCGATGAGGCTTTACTAGAAATTTGTAATATGGATGTTGATATTGTATTAAATGCTATATCTGGTTATAAAGGGTTATATCTATCTATTGAACTTATAAAAAATAACATAGATATTGCATTATCTAATAAAGAGAGTGTAGTTCAGGCTGGTTCTATATTAATTGAACTTGCAAAAAAAAATAAAGTTAATATTTTTCCAGTAGATAGTGAGCATAGTGCTTTATGGCAATGCCTTGTAGGTGAAGATAATAAATTTATAGATAAACTGATTTTAACTGGTTCCGGAGGTCCTTTTAGAACTTATAAAAGAGAAAATTTATATAATATTACAAGAGAGCAAGCATTACAGCATCCTAATTGGAGTATGGGGAATAAAATTACAATAGATTCAGCTACAATGATGAATAAAGGTTTTGAAGTTATAGAAGCTCACTGGTTATTTAATATTGATTATAAAAATATAGATATAGTAATCCATCCTGAATCGATTATTCATTCAATGGTAAAATTTATAGATGGATCAATTAAAGCTCAATTAAGTTATCCTAGCATGAGAATCCCTATTCAATATGCTTTATCTTATCCAAATAGAATATCGAGTGAAGATATTGAATTTGATTTTATAGTTAATAATAAATTTAGTTTTGAAGAAGTAGATTATAGTAAATTTAAATGTATTAAATTAGCCTATCAAGCAGGTATAAATGGAGGCACTTATCCTACAGTTTTAAATGTTTCAAATGATTTAGCTGTAGATCTTTTTTTAAATAAAAAAATTAATTTTTTAGATATTGAAAAAATTATAGAAGACTCTTTAAATATGCATTCGTCAATATCAAATCCAACTATTGATGATATTAAGGATACTATAAGAAATACAGAAAACTATGTAAAAAATTATAAATAAATGGACTTTATCACATCAATATTATCAATTATTTTTATTCTTTCAATACCTGTCTTTTTACATGAACTTGGTCATTTTTTAGCTGCAAAATCAGTTGGAATAAAAGTAGAAAAGTTTTATGTAGGAATGAATTTTTTTGGATTAGGCATTAAGAAAGTTATTAAAGAAACTGAATATGGTATAGGTCTTTTCCCGCTTGGTGGTTATGTAAAGGTTGCAGGTATTATAGATGAAAGTTTAGACTCTGATGATTCTTCTATTAGTAAACCAAAAGATTATGAGTTTAGAGCAAAAAATACATTTCAAAAACTATGGTTTTTATCAGCAGGTGTTATTATGAATTTTTTATTATCAATTGTTCTATTTTCATTTTTGTTTTTTAGTAATGGAACTTATGATTTGGTAGAAGAACCGATTATTTATAAAATTTCAGATACTATTGATATTAATGATTTAAATGGTGATAAAATAACTGTCCCATCACCTGCATTTCAATTAGGTCTACAAGAATATGATAAAATAGTAAGTATTGATGGTTTATCAATTAATACATGGTCTGATATTAGTGATAATTTATTGAATAAGGCTGATTCAAATGTAGTTGTAGAGTGGCTTTCTAAAGATGATATTATTAAATCTGGAACTGTTAAATTAGTTGGTAGGCCTGTCTTTAATGGAAGAGAAATTATTAATCAAGGTGTTTTAGGAGTTTTAGGTAATACGGTGCATCGCGATTTAAGTTTTTTTGAATCTATTAAAATTGCATCTGTAAATACGGGTAATATTATTGTAGGTTCATTTTATGGTTTTATAGCTATAGTATCAGGTAATATGCCTTTAGAATATGTTTCTGGCATCGTTGGAATTGCTAGTGTAGCAAATGAAGAGGCAAAGTCTAGTGGTTTATTAGGCTTAATATCACTTATGGCATTTCTTAGTGCAAATCTTGGATTGATTAATATACTTCCTATACCTGGCTTAGATGGAGGGCACGCATTAATTAGTATTATAGAGGGTGTTATTAGAAGAGAATTACCTATTAAGGTTAAATACACTATTCAGTTTATCGGAATATTTTTAATATTATCATTATTTATTTTTACAATATTTAATGATATTAGAAATATCTTGAATTAGTTTTAACTTAATTGTCTACAATTAAACTGAACGCAGTTGTTAGCTTAAGTACTTGATGATTAGTATTAATCAATCGTTTAGTAATTATTTTTGTTAAATTATTAATTGCCTTATATCCAACATGAGGGTTATTGTCACAGATTTCAAAGAAATCTTTTCTATCTAAATATGCTATTTTGCATTCAGTTAATGCCTTAACTGTAGCAGTTCTTTTACTATCTTCACTAAATAATGATACTTCACCAATTATAATATTATATTCTGATTTACATCTAATAAATTCTTTTTCTCTGTTATCATCAACATTATTTTTATTTGTTGATAGAGTGAGAGCTTTTGTTATATTTATTTCTCCTTCCAATAAGAATAGTAAAGAATGGCCATCATCTCCTTCTTGCATAATAATATCATTTTTATTATAAGACTCGCAGTGTATTTTTTTTGAAAATAATTGAATATCATCATTATTTAAACCATTGAATATTTCAAATTTTTGAATTTTATTACTATCTATTTTCATTTTATTATTAAGGCTCCTTGTCCTTTATTTATTATAGTATTTTTATCAGGGTTAATATCAACATTAAGTTTATTTTTTTCTTCTAATCCATGTCCAAGATCTGCTAATTTTTTTTCTATAAATTTATCTAGAGCAGAAGCATCAGAAGATAAAAATTCAGATATGCTTATATTTTCTTCTTCATAGAATGTACCAATACATATTTCTTTCTTTTCATTATAAAAGTAATTAAATAATTCTGAAAAACTTTTGCCAATAAATTTATCAGGTATAGATCTATTTTTTATGTTATTACTCGCATCTTTATCTATAATATGTTCTATAGCATGCGCAACACTTGGATTTGTTATATGTGATGTCGTCATAAATGATTCAAAACTATGATTAGTTAAAACAACATCGACATTGGCTCTTTTTAGAAAGGCTATTTTCTCTTGATTATTTAATTGGGCAACAACTTTAATCTTAGGTGATATTTTCTTTAGCGATAAGGTAGCTAAAATTATTTTTTCATCATTAACTATTTCATCACCATTAAGAATAATAGCATTATTTGCTAATGCTGCATTAGCATTTTCTAAGGTAGCATCTAATGTGAAATCACCTCTTATGAATCTAATGTCTTCCTTATTATAATTTGATAAAATATTATTAATATTATCTTCTGTTTCTTCATTTATTAATACAATATCATGTGTATTAGATCTAATTAATAATTCAATAAGATTACTGATATTATTATTCCAACCACATATTAAGGTATGATTTTTAAATGTAATTTTTCCCAAGCCTTTGCCCTCCATAATTTTTTTAGTTGTGAATATTGATGAAATTGTACCAGTGATAATAGCTATTAAGCTTATTCCAAAAAACATAATGATAATAGCTAGAATTCTACCACCTATTGTTGTTGGAGCCATATCTCCATAACCCACGGTAGTCATTGTTACAATAGTCCACCAAAGTGAATTTTTAAAATCACTAAATGATCCTGGTTCTATTAGAGATATAGTTACAGCACCTAAAATCCAAGTTGCAATTAATCCAAATAGTACTATAAAAAGATAATTTCCTTTAAACTTATTTAACATATATCTAAATCTAAATATTTTTATTATAATGTGATATCAAAATTTTATAATTATGATTTTATTTTATATCCTTTTTTAAATAGGTAACTTGCTATTATAGTAAATACAAAACTAAAACCAATAGATAAAAATAATGAAATTAAATTTGAGTTTTCACCAATATTAAGTGTTGAATATCTTAAACCGCTAATCATCCAATATATAGGATTAAAATATGAAATAGTTCTCCATGGTTCAGAGAGCATATCGACTGAGTAAAATACTCCACCTAGAAAAGTCATTGGCATAAATATGAAATTTGAAAAACTTCCAATTTCATCCCATGATTTTGCAATTATTCCAATAATGACTCCAAATGCAGAAAATGTCCATGAAACTGTTAGAAGATATATTATAGTTAAAGGCCAGTTTTGTATATTAAAATCACCCTGGGCATTTGGCATTTTAGATAAGATAATGCACATTATTAAAATTGCTAATCCGCATATTAAACCTCTCATTGCTCCACCAATTATATATCCTAAACTAACTTGAAGTCCACTTAGAGGAGCAATTAATATATCTTCAATAAATTTTAAGTATTTTGCTTGCATTATGCTTGATGCACTGTTCTGATAGGCTTGAGTAATAACAGACATCATGGCTAAGCCTGGAACAATATAGCTCATATAACTTTGACCTTCTAAAGGTCCTATTCTATTACCTAGTGCTTCACCAAATACAAGAATATATAATAATGAAGATAATAATGCAGGTACAATAGTCTGTTTATAGAGTACCATGAATCTATATATTTCTCTTCGTAGAAATGTTAAAAATTCTATATTCATTTATTTGTTAGCTTAAGAAATGCATCTTCTAATGAACTATTAATAATATTAATATTGTTAATAGTGGTTGTTTTTTCAATATCTTTTATAATTTTTGTTATTTCCTTATTAACTTCTTTTGTTTGAATTTTTATAACATTATCATTGATTGAAAAATCAAAATTATCTGATAGCCTAATATCATTTGGTTTATCTACTTCAATTTCAATTGTATTTAAACTTACTTCTTTAATAATAGATTTTGTTTCACCTTGTTTAATTATTTGACCATCATTAATAATTGCAATTTCATCACAAAGTTTTTCAGCTTCTTCAATATAATGAGTTGTTAGTAAAATCGTTTTACCTGAATTGTTTAATTCTTTTAGATAGTCCCAAAGCATGTGTCTTAATTCAATATCAACACCTGCAGTTGGTTCATCTAGGATTAGAATTGGAGGATCATGAACAAGAGATTTTGCAATTTGGATTCGTCTTTTCATTCCACCTGATAGATGCCTTGAAGTTTCATCTTTTTTATGATATAAATCTAATTTTTTTAATATAGTATCAACTCTCTTTTCAGCAAGTTTTTGAGTAACACCATAATATCCCGCTTGGAAAAGTAGAATTTGACGTATCGAAAAGAATACGTCTAAATTAATTTCTTGAGGAGATAATCCAATTGATTTTCGAGCAAGTTTAAAATCATTTATTATATCATACCCTAGAATTTTAGCATTTCCAGATGTTTTATTTACAAGACCTGTTAAAATACCAATCGTTGTTGTTTTACCTGCTCCATTTGGACCAAGCAGGCCAAAAAAGGAACCCTTCTTAATATTTAAGTCTATCCCTTTTAGTGCCTCGTCACCTGTATCATAAGTTTTCTTTAAAGATGATATTTCTATAGCATTCATTCTATAAATTTACTCCAAATTAATATATAAGATTAAACTATTAATTAAGAATTAAAGTAGTAACGCATTCAATATGTGGGGTATGTGGGAACATATCAATAGGTTGCAGGTCTTTAATTGAGTAATTCTCACTTATTAATATTTCTATATCTCGTGCCATAGTTGCAGGATTACATGAAACATAAATAATTTTTTCAGGTGATAGCTTTATTAAATTTTTAACCGTATTTGGGTGCAATCCCGGTCGTGGTGGATCTACGATTACTGTTGTGGGTTTTTTAATATTATCCATCGTATCGCTCCCTAATACATCCTTTAAATCACCACAATAAAAATCAATGTTATCTATGCTATTAAGTTCTGCATTTATTTTTGCATCTTTAATAGCATCTTCTACAATTTCAATACCGTAAACATGCTTAACATTTTTAGCTAGATAAATTCCAATCGTACCAGTACCACAATATAAATCATAAACGATATCACTCTTTTTAAATTCTGCTGTTTTAATGATATAATCATATAATTCTTTAACTTGATATGAGTTTGTTTGGAAAAATGAATTTGCAGAAATTTTAAAAGTGTACTCTCCAATTTTTTCATTAATACACTCATCGCCATAAAGTAGTTTAGATGTGCCAGATACAATATTACTTTTTTTGGTATTAATGGTATTAACAATACTTTTAATATTGGGTATTTTATCTACCAGTTCATCTACAAGTGGTTTTATAATTTCAGGTTTATAACCAGCTGTGACTAGGTTCACCATCACCTCATTTGTATGCACACCAATTCTAATAACTAAGAATCTTAAAAATCCAGTATGTTTTCTAACATCATAGGGAACCATCTTTTCTTTAATAGATACTTCTTTTGAGATTTGAAGAATATCATTAAATACATCATGATTAATATGACATTTATTAATATTTAATATTTTATCAAATCGTTTAGGTACGTGAAGACCAATCACAACATCATCATAGGATTCATCTCCAATATACCAAGGTACACCAGAGAATGTATATTCCATTTTATTTCTATAAAAAAAAGTTTGTTCACAGCCTA
>CETH01184556.1_pt1 | contig 17728 bp, 14 predicted proteins | sample 361461 | NCBI WGS metagenome assembly CETH01 (sample SAMEA2622695, study PRJEB7988) | marine metagenome | isolation source: saline water (ENVO:00002010), including
CAGAACAAACTGGACCATTTACACCTCCACCAGATCCTACACCGGCACCAACACCGGCACCAACACCGGCACCAACACCGGCACCTACACCTGATCCAGGTACAGGTACTGATACAGGTACGGGCACATAAGTTAATTCTTATATTTTCTTAGGTAGTAGTAGAGATTATCTTTTCTGATTAATTTTGCGCCTGGATCTTTGGTTAGTGGTCTCCATTTAAAATTAAACCAATCTCCACTAATAGGTATTTTGAAATAAACACCTTTATCAAAACTTCCTTCTCCAAATTGCTCTTCTGTAACATTGGTTCTAGTGAAAAATGCTCCCATAGTAACACCATTATCAAATCTTCGAGATATATCAAAAGTGTAACCTTTATCTCCGGCTAAATATTCTCCATAAGAAAGATGTAGAGAGAAAGGCAAAAGAAAATTCTTTTCTTCATTCTCAAAATAAAAATTTATGTGTCCAGTAGTATTTGAATAATCTAGTAAGTCAAAGGCTAAATTATAATCTCTCTTATAAACTTTAAATGCTTCAAACCCTATTGCAAAAGGAAGATCATTTCTATTCCATAAATACTCCATTCCATAACCGCTAAACATTTCTTCAAATATACCAGCAGACAACTGTATATGATTATTCTCAGATAATGTATGGAAGAAATCTAATTGAGATCTCCCTAAAATAAGTCGACCTTCAAAATTATTTAAATAATCTTTTATGTCTGACCTAACTTGATTTGGGTATGTATTAACAGGAGGGATATATAAGTCATCAAAGTTTTGCCATAAGGCATACTTAAGGTTCGTGCTCCAAAATAATTTATTTTTAAAAATATATTGAGTATTGAATTCAGCCATAAAGGCTGCTTTAAGAAAATCTTCTCGTCCTGCTATAAAAGGTCTTATAACTAAATCTGGCGAATAAAAAAATCTAGAGTTGTTTTCTTTTGAATATAATTCTTCAATTTCATTTGCATTTTTTTCTATTGAAGTCTTTGGCTCTACTATTGCACCTTGCAAACTTCTGATTGAGTACCTAATGATAACTTCTTCATAGTCGATTTCTGAATCAATAATTGATTTTTTTACATTTGAATTAAGAGAGCTCAGACTTGAATAAGAATTATATTCATTAACATCTAAAATCAATGCATCTGAAGATTTTCTAATTTTTTGTACTTCAATCTCATTGAAATCAAGAAGAGATCTTAATTTTTCATAAGGGATAACCTCATAGGGTTGATTATTCTTATAAGGCTTTGATTTGTGTTTTAATGAATTGCTTTTCCAAGCAAATTTTAAGCCTACATAATCACCTCTTTCATAATTAAGAGCTAAAGCTATATTATTTTTTCCGACATATTCAAGGCCAAAACTATAATCTGAAGTTCTTTTTGGAAAACCTTGATTTATCGGTATTTCTGTAGAATCGAGTTCAATTTTAAAAAGCCAATCATCCTGAAATAAATAACTAATTCCACCAAAAAGCCCAACCTTTTCTCCTGAAAAATAATCTTCTAGTCTTAATGTGCCATATTCATCACTTTGATAATCTCGGATCAAAAAAGATTCACTAATTTTGGTTAAAGGATTATCGAATTTAAATTGGCCTCCATTGAGTCTACCCCAACCAAATCCAAGATGCAGATCGACATTATTGACTCCATAACTGCCTACGATATATTCAGAAGAATATATGCCAGTACCAGCAATATCATTGAAACCAATAGCTAATGCAGGCAACTTGCCCTCTTCTTTTAAACGAAATTTTGCATTAAAACCTTTGTCTTTATAAGACTGCCACTCATAGAATGGGTAAGGTCTTCCTTCTATGCTTGTATAAAATATCGATGCCTCGAACCAATCATATGGCATCATAGTTAAGGTTATCTTTCTATCAGGTTCGCCCCTGTATATAGTAAAAGCGGAAGAAGATTCATCATAAAAGCGGGCTGTCGGCATATTAATTAATCCAATTACTCCATGATTGTTTGGATTATTATATTTGATTGAATCTGTAATTAAGAAACCACTAATTAGCAGAAGAAAGGCTAATTTAGTTTTGTATTGCATTTAGAGAGGCTGCAGAAAATGCAATATCAGCAATAATTTTTGTTGCCATGCTAATTAATGGAAGTGCTTCAAGTTGATCAAGGTTTCTAGGAACAACAATAATGTCTCCAGGCTTAATAATTTCTTGTCCTGAAAATACACTTGCTCCTACAGTTACAGATAAACCATTTGATCTGATTATGAATACTGATCTCGTATCTGCATAATCTGAAAAACCGCCAGCTGCTTTAATATAATCGAGATAATCCATAGAATCATCAAAAATAAACGATGATGAATTGAGTACCTCGCCTTGAACAACTACTTCATATGACATTGATGGGACTGAAATTAAATCTCCATCTTTCAATATAAAATCTTGTGAAGTTTCAGATTTTTCACCAAAGTCACCAGCTATTCTTCCAGTTGGCTCAATTAAATCTGCAAGGCCTATTATTGCCTCAACATCAACCATTCCTCTCTCAGAAATACTATTTGATTTTTGTATCATAGTATCAGTCAATAATGCTTTAGCTTCTCTTATAGCTTTAATCTGTCTTTCTTTAACTTCAGCTCTAGATACATTAATTCCAGATTCAAATGCCTTACTTCGAAAACCGCCTGCTAAAACATATAGATCTGATAAACTCGTTGAGCTTGGAACTAAATATATTCCTGGATTCAAAACTTCCCCTTCAATTGTTACTTCAATAATATTTTCTCTAACTGGAGGAAATGAAATTGCAACTACTTCATCTGCCAAGAACATATCTTCATATGCATCAGAAAAAATATTATCAGATGTTATTACTGAGACTTTTTCTAACTCAATATCACTATTTGAACCAAAGAATAAATGCAATTGTTTTGGGCTAATATTACCTTTAAGAGGGACTCTAATAGTTTTATTGGGAAGGGATACTGAAACCAGATCTCTTTCATCTATATCTGGTATGGCCAAAGTGATATCAGAATCTACAATATCCTCCAATTCATCTCTTGCAAGGAAATATAATGTAGTATTCTTTGATGCATTCAAATTTGAATATGTACTTGGATCTGCAAGTGAGAATGTTTTATTGTCTTTTACTAATCCAGATAGAGAGACTTTCTCATAAAGAGAATAGAAAGGATATATATTGCTAGAAAATTTTATCTTTTCTAAAAATTTTCCTAGCGCTTCATCATTTGATTGATAGAACCCTGATGTAACTGGACTCCCTGAAACAAAAATATCTTTTTCATCAACAGACACATAATTGCCAGCATATAATGCTTCTATGTCTTGGTCTTTAATAAAATCATTCTTATCTATTTTTTTTGTTATCTTTTTACCATTTTGATTTACAGTGACTGAAATATTGTCATCATTACCATCTCTATTAAAACCTAGGGCAAAACTAATTAAATCTAAATATCTATCATCAGATTTATATTCATAGATTTTTGGCCTGTTTATTGCGCCTGATATTTCAACAAAATTATTAGTTGATTTCACAGAAATAGTATCTCCTTGCTGGATATTTGTATCATTTTGCCTAGAACCAAAAATTAAGAATTCATATAGATCAAATTCTATTACTTCTCCTTCTCTAATAACGCTGATATTTCTTAATGAAGCATAATCTTCAAATCCCCCTGAATATGCAAGAGATGAAATGACAGTGCTGAATGGGCTAACTATATAAGTTCCAGGATTTTTTACTGCTCCTATAATATTTATTTTCTTTGCTGCAAGAGTTTCTAAACTTACTGAAACATCGGTACCTACATAAGACAATTTAGTTAATTCTGTAATTGTTTTTCTAACTTCCTTGATTGACTGTCCAAAAACATTAATCGCACCAAGTTCAGGAAATAAGACGCTTCCATCCATACCTACCTGAAGATTTAAAATAGCCTCTTTCCCGCCAGTTAAAATAATCCTTAATTCGTCTCCCAGTGAAATTACATAATCATTCGGCACTGGAAGATCTGAAGTCGAAGATATTGATTTTGGAATATCATTAATAAAATCAAATCCGAAAATCCTACTTTCTAAATTATCACTTTCTAGAATTTCTGGTTCAGAATCAAGACCATCTATTGATTTATCATCCCCTTTTACTTCATTTTGTAGCTTTAACTCACCTTCATTTGCAATAAGAGAGGCTAAATCAGGGTTAGATTTAACTATTTCTGCTAAATCCTCTGGAGTCGTCTGTGCTACTGCAAAAAATGAAGACGCCAAAAGACAATAAAACAATAATTTTTTCATGCTAAAAATTATACTCTAACAATCGATAAGTTGTTAATTGTAGCCTTTAGGATTCATTGATTGCCATCGCCATGAGTCTTCACACATGCGATCTAAATCAAACTCTGCTACCCAATCAATTTCTTTCTTAGCAAAAGATGGGTCGGTATAAGAAATTGCAACATCTCCAGGGCGTCTATGAATGATTTTGTATGGTATCTCTTTGTTTGTAACTTTTTCAAAAGTTTTTACTAGATCTAGCACAGAATATCCCACGCCTGTACCAAGATTTATATTCCAAATTCCTTGATCTTTTTCTAATTTTTGAAGAGCTTTTATATGTCCATTTGCTAGATCTAAGACGTGAATATAGTCCCTGATTCCTGTTCCATCCGGAGTTTCATAGTCATCGCCGAAAATATTTAATTGATTTAACTTGCCAACAGCTACCTGTGTCAGATATGGCATTAGATTGTTAGGTATACCTTGAGGATCTTCGCCAATTAAACCTGACTTATGGGCACCAATAGGATTGAAATATCTTAAATTGATGATATTCCAAGCCTTATTTCTTAAATAAAGCTCTGCGAGAATGTTTTCAATCATTAATTTTGTTTTGCCATAAGCATTAGTAGGTTCACTTGTTGGCATAGATTCTTTTAAAGGCAATTCTTTTGGAATTCCATATACTGTGGCAGAAGAAGAAAAGACAATAGATCTGACATTATATTCATCCATTATTTTGAATAACTTTAGACTTCCGCCAACATTATTTTCAAAATAAATCAGTGGGTTTTTGACCGATTCATTTACAGACTTAGCTCCAGCTAAATGTATTACGGCGCCGAAACTATTAGAGGAGAATAATTTAGATAAGACTTCTTCATCACGAATATCTCCTTCGAAGAAATCTATTTTCTTGCCAACGATCTCCTCAACTGCATTTAAGGATTTTACAGATGAATTTGAAAAATTATCTAGCACTACTGGGCAATAGCCAGATTCTATAAGTCTTACTAATACATGTGTACCAATAAAACCCGCTCCACCTGTAACTAAAACTTTCATCTACAACTTATATTTCTTCTAAAAAATTCTCAAGTTTTGATAATAACCTATCTCTCTGAAAATTTTCTTCATAGTATCTCTTAGAATTTAAACTATATGAATTATCTCTTACTTTCAAAGATATGATTTTTTTTATTACTTTTGTTAACTCTTTATAGTCCCCAGATTCTGCACAATAACCTAAATTATTTGTGTTTATCATTTCGTTAACTTCTCCATTAGCCATTCCCAAAATTGGTTTTCCATGAAAAGTATAGCTCTGCATCCTAGCAGGTATTGTCATATTGTATGCAAGCTGATTTCTTAGGCTTATAAATGCAAAATCAGCTTGATCAAAAAAAGCTGCCATCATTTCTAACTCATATTCACCTAATAGTTCTATGTGGGCTTCAAGTTGATTCTTTTTTATTAAATTTCTTGTTAATTCATATTGTGTGCCATTACCAACCATAAATATTTTTGCAGAAACATTTTCTTTCTTTAATTCAGTTGCAAGCATTATTACACTTTCCATATCTTGGGGTTCGCCAATAGCTCCGGTTGATAAAATTTTAAACTGAGAGTATTGCTCGTAGGAATTTGGTAAATTTTGCAAAGACTTATTATCACTAGATTTATCATCAGACCAACTCGGGAAAAAAATAACTTTTTCAGGTTCTTGTATTTTATTTTGTATAGATCTCTGAAATGCACGAGATTGACATAAAATTAAACTAAGATTTTTATAAACAAAGTTCGAAAAAAGATCGATTAATGAATATAAAAAATTATATTTAGTTCCTTTTATTGCTTCTGGCCATAAATCTAGCACTATCATTGCTGATTTTATTCCCTTTAATTTACTTAATAAAATTCCTGGGAGAGCTTGAAAAATTGGTGATGTTTGAAATATTAAAATGGAGTTAAACTTAATTTTCCAAATTTTAAAAAGGCCATATGTAGATGCAATTATCGGAAAGCTTAAATAATTTAAGAATAATGAAAATTTAGATTTACCTCTAAGTAATATTGGTACTCTTATAATCTTACAATTATAGTATTCCTTGAATTTTGTGTGATCTTCTTTATATTTCTGATTAAGTATTCCAGATGGATAATTTGGTATGCCAGTTAAGACATATATTTCATGATTCTTCTTAGAAAGACCCTTACAGATATCATTGATTCTAAATTTTTCAGGCCAAAAATGTTGAGACACTATTAGAAGCTTCATGAAAAATCTTTCCATACTGTCTTGTTAACAAAATCAGTATAGGACAAAATTATCCTTGCAACTTTTTCTGCTACATTTGGTATGGAGTAATCATAAACTAAGCGTGTAACTCTATTTTTTTTGTTTTTTATTTTCTCTAATATCTTCAAGCCTTGCATAATTCTATTTTTTTCAAGGCCTACCATCATTACAGATGCTTCCTCAAAACCTTCAGGTCTTTCATGAGATTCCCTTATATTTAAAGCTGGAAAATTTAATATCGATGATTCTTCTGTGATAGTGCCGCTATCGGAAAGTACAGCTTTTGCTGTTTGCTGAAGATGATTATAGTCTAAAAAACCTAATGGTTTATTAAATAAAATTTTCTTACTGAATTTAATTTTACTTTTTTTAATTTGTTTTTTTGTTCTTGGGTGAGTTGAAAATATGATCGGATAATCATACTCATTAGCTATTTCATTAAGAGATACAGCAAGTTTTTTTAAATTATCTAAATCATCGACATTTTCTTCTCTGTGGCAACTCACTAAAAAGAATTTACCTTTCTCTATGTTTAATTTTTCTAAAATATCTGAATTATCAATGTTTTCTTTGTAATGGCTTAAAACTTCAAACATAGGGCTACCAGTTTTAATTACTGTGTCTGGTGATATGCCTTCTCTTAGTAAGTACTCTCTAGATATCGAGCTATATGGAAGATTTATATCAGATATATGGTCTACAATTCTTCTATTGATTTCTTCGGGCACTCTCTCATCAAAACATCTATTTCCTGCTTCCATATGAAAAACAGGTATCTTATTTCTTTTAGCAGGTATTGCTGATAGACATGAATTTGTATCGCCTAGAATTAGCAATGCGTCCGGTTTAATTTTCTTAAGTATTTTATCAATTTCAATTATTATTGATCCGATTGTTTCAGATGCATTTTTCTTAGCAACCCCTAAGAAGTAATTTGGCTTATTCAATTCTAAATCTTTAAAAAATATTTCATTTAATTCATAGTCATGATTTTGACCGGTGTGTATTAGAGTATGTTTAAAATACTTTTCCAATGTTGGAATTACTCTAGATAATCTGATTATTTCAGGTCTCGTACCTACTACAGTTGCAACTTTTAGCTTTTCTTTCATTATTTAATTTCCTTATATGCAACGGTATCTGGATTATTGCTATCAAAAATTTCGTTAGCCCATAAGAGAACAATTAATTTATCCGCTCCAATATTAGTTATATCATGCGACCAACCTGGACATGTTTCAACTATTTCTAGATTTTCTTCTGAAGTATCTTTCTCATAAAATTCTCCAGTGATTAAATGTTTAAAGCGGAATCTGGCTTTACCCTGTACCACTAAAAACTTTTCATTTTTTATATGGTGGTAATGTCCTCCTCTTGTAATGCCGGGATGGGCGGTAAAAAAAGAGAATTGTCCAGAATCATTTGTTTTTAGCATTTCAGAAAATATTCCTCTTTCATCTTCATTTTTATTTATGTTATAAAAAAACTGATTTGGGCTTAAGTAGCTAAGATATGTTGAATACAGTAAACGTTCAAAACCTGCACCAACCCTGTTGATAGTGTAATTTTTTCTACTTTGTTTGAATGAATTTATAAGTTTTGCAATGTCTGCAACTTTCTTCTTAAAAACTGGTTTTACAGATCTATATGGTTCCTCGGAAGTTTGTGGTGTTTTCTCAATTAGATTTATAAAAGATTTAACGACATCATCGATATGAACTAAAGAAATTTCTGCTGACTTATCATTAATCTGTATTGGTAAATCATTAATAATATTATGGCAGAAAGTTGCTACGACTGAGTTGTAATTAGGGTTAGACCATTTACCAAAAATATTAGGTAAACGAAATATAAATACTTGATTACCATTTTTCTTCTGTAACTTCAGTAAATGTTCTTCAGATTTTAGTTTGCTATTCCCATAATCATTATCGACTTCAGCATGCACTGAGGAGCTAAAAATAATTGGAATTTTTTTTTCAGTTTCTATAACTACTTCACAGAGTTTTTTTGTAAATTCATTATTCCCTTTTTGGAAGTCCTCATTTTTCTTAGGTCGGTTCACTCCAGCGAGATGAATAATAAAATCTGCTTCTTTTACAAAACTTAATAATTCTTTATCTGAATTATTTTTTGTAAATTTTATAATATTTATGTTTTCTTTTTCTGATAAAAATACACACAAATTTTTGCCAACAAAACCATTTGCACCGGTTACCAAAACATGCATAACTTATTCCTCTGGAGATGCTTTTTTGCCAGAAATTATATTATTCATGAACTCTAATTTTAACAACATAGCTTTCATCTCTTTGACATCTAATCTTTTTGTATTATGCGAATTATAATCCTCCGCTGAAGATATAGATTTATCTCCTTTTTCTATATATTTTGAATAATTTAAATCTCTTAGATCTGGAGGGATACGATAATATTCATCGAGATCTTCGGCTAATGCCATCTCCTCTCTACTACAAAGAACTTCAAAAAGCTTTTCGCCATGCCTTGTGCCAATAATATCTGTCGGATGATTTTTTATTTTCATAACATCTAAAATAGCAGCCACCAGTGTTTCTATTGTGGCTGCAGGTGATTTTTGTACAAAGATATCTCCATTATTACCATTTTTGAAGGCATACATTACAAGATCAAAAGCATCATCTAGAGTCATCATAAATCTTGTCATATTTGGATCTGTTATTGTTAAATTGCCTCCTGAAATGATTTGTTCTACAAAAAGAGGTATTACAGAACCTCTCGAGGCCATGACATTTCCATATCTAGTTAAACAAATTTCTGTATTGTTAGAATTTCTTGATTTTGCAACAATGACCTTTTCCATCATTGCTTTAGATGTTCCCATCGCGTTTATAGGATAAACTGCCTTATCTGTACTGAGGCAAACTACTTTCTTAATGTTATTTTGAATGGCTGCTTCTAATACATTTTCTGTACCTAATATATTTGTATGAACAGCTTGCATTGGATAGAACTCGCAAGATGGTACTTGTTTTAAAGCTGCTGCATGAAATATAAAATCCACACCTCTGGAAGCACTATATACAGAATTAAAATCTCTTACGTCACCAATACAAAATTTAAGCTTTGAATCAGTAAATTTTTTTCGCATATCATCTTGTTTTTTTTCATCCCTTGAGAAAATGTGAATCTCCTTAATGTCGGTGTTCAAAAATTTTTTTACGACAGTAGTTCCAAAAGAACCTGTACCGCCCGTAACAAGTAAAACTTTTCCTTTAAACATAATCACTCCATATTAAACATTATTAATCCATATATGAAATTAAAACTGAATCAAATTTGCCTGTGAAAACAAAATAAGCACCACCTGCAATACCAACACTTTCAAAATCATCTGATATGGATTTAATCTCTTTAATATTAGATAGACCTCCACAAATAGTAAAAGGTGTCTTATATTTACCATAAAAATTTGTAATGACATCGCGGTCTAGGCCTTTTCGACCACCATCATTATCAATATTCTGTAGAAATATTTCACCTACTCCAATTTCATCAAAAACGGAAAATGCTTCTTCAAGATTATATCCAGCAGAACGAGTACCGTTGTCAAAGTAAACTTTTCTTGCTTTCGAAAAAAGGTTATTTTCAATCTTATAATCAAGAACAATGACTACGCTTTGAGCGCCAACAATATCAATTGCTTCCTTTATTAAAGTAGTATTTGAGAGTAATGAAGATGAAAAAGTTACACGCTCAACTCCAGAACTTATAAGTCTTTCTATGCTTTTTATTGAAGTAATATTTCCTCCATAGGTTAATGGCATCCGACATTGTTTTGCAATTTTTTCTATTAGTTCAAATTCAATCTCAGAATCATTTGAATTTTCAATATCGAAAAGAACAAGCTCGTCACAAGATTTTTCATTAAAAATCTTAATAGCATTTAATGGGTCTCCTACATATTTTTCATTAGCGAATCTATAGGTTTTAACTAGACCTCCATCTTTTAACAGTAATACTGGAATTACTCTATTGCGCTTTAAATTCTTCATAAAAATATTTAAAGAGATTTAATCCATTTTGATGGCTTTTTTCAGGATGAAACTGAATGCCAATAATATTATTTTTTCTGAAGCCACAATTAAAAATGCCTCCATAATTTGAAGTGGCTATTACGTATTCATCTGGAACTTCGCATTTGAAAGAATGTAAGAAATAATAATTTCCATCCAAATATGAATTTTCAAAATCAACTTTTTTTGGTCCAATATTTGTTCTAAAGATTGAATTCTTAAAAGGAGTAACCTTAGAATTTTCGATCCATCCTAATCCCTTACTATTCCCTTCTAAACTTTCATTGCACATCATCTGCATGCCTACACAGATACCCAATATAGGCTTTTTGTCTTTTAAAACTAAGTTATTTATATGATCAAAATAAATATACTTCCTAAATTTATTAATGACATCATCGAAGTTGCCAACGCCAGGCATTATCAATAATGACGCATCATTAATTTCATTTTCATTGGTTATTACTTTATTAGAAATGCCAGCATCTAAAAGACAACGTTGAATAGAAAAAATATTTCCAACTCCGTAATCAATAATCCCTATATAATTCGTCAAGCTGATCCGCCCCTTCTAATACCAGCAAATTTTTGTAAAACGAATTCCCCAATATTAAAAATAAATTTGGAATTCTTATAGTCATAAAAATATTTTTTTGGCATTTTGTGATACTCACGTAACTGCTCTATATCTATATTTAACTTATCAGCTATGTACTCAAAATCAGCATGAACCTCAGATTCTGGTATTGCTGGATTTTCAAGAATAGAAATTGCTTCATCACGTTCCATCTGGCCACTTAAAATAAGTGATGAAAATTGCACTCTTCGCATATCAAAACCAAATCTTGATGGTAACCAATAACCTTCGAAAAACTTTGTAAATCTTGATTCAAAGTGTTTTTGTGGGTAGGGAGTCCATCCATATTCATTTTTTAGTGTATCTATTGCATCTTTTTTCTTATATTCAAAAAAGTTTAACGGTTTAAATACTTTGATCCCTTTAAAATACGGTAAATAAAGTTTGTGATGCCAAATACTGCTAAATGGAAAATTAGAAAGATCTCTTGTTGCAAATTTTTTCATGATATCTTTGTTGTGTTTCATATCTGTCGCGTAGTAAAGAATCTTTAAAGGTATCTGGACACTTTCGGTACTTAAATTTCCTCCATTTAAAATCCATTTTATATTATGTTTTTTTGCAAATTTATATAACACTGCCACAAAAGCCATATCTTGTGGTGTGTCTAGGTGTGGAACACCTGCTTTAAAAAAACAATGCTGTAAATCCTGAACATCTTTCCAATTAACTACTTCGGTATATAAATTTATATTCAATTTACTAACTAATGATTGAATATTTTTGTTAGCTAGCTCTGAATTCCATCCTGCATCAACATGGAATACGAGAGGATTTAGTCCTAAATTTTTAACGCAGTGATGCAACATGTAGCTGCTATCAACTCCACCACTTAACCCTAAAATGCAATTAAATTCATTATCTCCAGCATCTAATTTAATTTTATCTATGAAATCTTTAAGCTCTTTTTCTCTTCCTATTCCATGATTCCATTTTGGAAGAACATTATTTTGAAAATCATGATAATGATTAGAAATACCATCATTATCAAAAAATATTGAAGGATCGCTCGTATCCATTACAGTCTTTTTACAAATCTTATACATCTATTTCCAAAGCCTCTCTTATTGAATTCAAGTGAATCTTCGTTGTGAAATGCTCACAAGCATAATTAAAGTTCGTTACTTTCATAGAAGCTAGCAATTCTACATCATTATGTAATTCATATATACGCATCAAAAGGCGATTAGAATCATTAAATGTTATGTAATAGCCATTTACTTCGTCAGAAAAAATGTCAGGTATGCCGCTATGAGCACATGTAATTACTGCACAAGATGATGCATAACCCTCCAAGATGGATATTGGCTGACCCTCATAAGGGTAATTAGTTGGTAGAACAAATATGTCTGTTAACTTGAATAAATTGATCTTCTGTTCATCAGCAACAACACCGTGATAAGTAATATTTGATTTACTTTTAATTTTTTCTAAAAAGATTTTTTCATCAATTTCTGTTTCAAATTTTCCTGCAAAATGAAAGAAAATATTTGGATTATTATTTAGAAGAGCTGCTTTCAAAACACACTCATACCCCTTACTAGATATAAAATTACTAATGTAAGAAACATTAGTATTTTGTTTTTCTTGAGCTAAATCATTATAAAAAATATTTTTATCAGCAAAATTTTTTACAATAGATAATTTCGTTAGTCCTTGTTCTGCAAATGTGTTCTGATGAAATTTACTTAAGACTAATATTCTTTTAAATTTTTTTAAAAAAAATAAATTTATCTTTCGCAAGAAATAATTTTTAAAAATTAAATTTTTAAAGCCCATGCCTCCATGGATATGGACAAAAGTTTTATTTAACCTGCCCAATAATAATATATAAATAAGGATATCTTTTAAATTTCCGAGATATGATTCGGATGGCGTGAAATAAATAATATCGCTTTTTCTCGCCTTAAAAAATATTTCAAAATTCATTAAAAATAATCTGAAGATTCTTAAAATAGGAAATTTATTATTTACTAGATCTGGTTTAGCAAAATTTATTACTTTAACAGATATATTCTTTTCTGATTTTAGATTCTCTAGAAGAAGATCGCAGGCAACTGATTGTCCAGTAATTGGAGGAGAAAATGTAGCAATTAGAGTAATTTTCATGTTTTTATATTTTTTAAGGAGAAAAAAATTATCCAATCAAAAAAGAATAATAGGAGCATTAATAGCATCCCGCCAGTCATTAAGGAAACAAAAAAAGGTGCATTAGTTAAAGCAGTAAAAAAACCAGTAGAAAATGAAAGAACAATCACATCATCATAACGTTTTAATAGATGGCTAATAACAAAAATAAATAAACTAACTAAAATATTAACTAACGCAATACCATATATCCCTAAGCCTGCTATTCCGTCAGATACAAGATAATTAGCATTATAATTTGCTTCGGGCGAACCATAAAAATATTTACCTATTAATTGTCCAAGCTCATATTGCTCTGAATAAGGGTAATAATCAAAAATAGAATTTAAGAAGCCAACATGAGACATAAATGTAGGGCCATGAATATTAAAATACTCATAATAAGCAATAAAGGTCCAGCCAGAAATACCAAAAGTTCGTATGTATAAAAGTGATTTAACATAAAAAATAATTTCATTAGTATTTGGCAAGATAAAAATTAATACGTTAAAAATAATAAAAAAATATAAGAGATTACTTAAAAGGTTCTTTCCTTTGGAAATATATAAAAAATATACTGCTAAAGGTGTCACAAATGCAATCTTAGCTCCAACACTCATAAATATAAGTAACAATAAGAATGCTGCTGAAAATAGACTAAATAATTTCTTAAATTTCAAATAAAGAATCGAGTGTATAGGAACTAAAACAGATGTGGCCCAAGGGACAATATAGTTAATGAGGGGCACTCTATTTATAGAACTATTTTCAAGCCTTAAATCATAGATTTGATTTAATCCCACTAACTGAAAATTGCCCCAGTAATTGTAAATTATTGCAGCTGCAAAAAAAATTGTAATGATATTTATTAATTGAAGAGTTTCATTCCTTAATAAAAATTTATTATTGACTGAAAAATTTGAGGGAGAAAATTTAGTTATATAACACATAAAACATGTTGAGACAAAAAGAGAGACTAATATTACGAATAGGTTAAGAGCATCTCCAGAAAACATATGAAGAATAAAAATTAAAATAGGAATATAAATTAACAGGTAATATATGACGATGAAAAAATCATAAAGAGATGATTTATTTTTTATAAAATTGACTGGCAATAAAGCGATTAAAAAAATTAAACTAATATAGAAAAAACTTGGCTTGTTAGTAAAATAATATGCATAAGAGAAAACCTCAACGGCATAAGATTCAAAGTTTAAATGTAGAAATAGAATGTATATAAAACATAAAATATTATTATTTATAGACTTTAGAAATTTTTGCATAATTTAATTTTTCTCTTGAAACATTCATACAATAATCAATATTTCTTCTAATCTCATCAATATTAAGATTTCCAAAAATATTTTTTAGATCATTTGGATTCTCTATAAGATACTTATATTCACCGAAAATAGATCTGTAATTAAAATTTTTATGAATAATCATCATATTTTTTAGGCAGCAAGCTACCTGCATTGTTGCTGATTGGCTTCCAGGCTGTATATAGACATCTGTTGCACAAAGAAGCTCAAATAGTTCTTGATATTTTAGCCATCCAAGAAATTTAATCCTGTCATTTGCCTGAATTAATTCAAAAACTTTTTTTTCTTCATAATCAATTTTGCCGCCAATAAGAAGAATTTCATCTTCATATGAAGATTCAGTAAAATAGTTAATGACTTCAACCAACTTCTTCCTTTCATCAAATTTTCCAGTAATTGCATAAATAATCTTTTTTTCATTTATATGTTGCTCTTTTCGAAATTTCTCTCTTTTCATTTGAAGTTCAGAATTATCTATTATGTCACCACCTAATAAGAATTCTTGAAGCTTTGAGCTATCAACACCACAGTTATCTATTATGAATTGTTTGCTCTCAAAACAAGTAAATAAGTATGATTCAATACAATCATCTATGTATCTAACTATGGTTCTAGTTAATACCCGATATTGAAAAAAAAGAGACAGAAAGTTTTTGCCACTATTATGGTATGACTCATGAGTGTCTATATATATTTTCACTTTAGAGTTTAATTTTTTATATTTTTTTAGAGTTAATAGCTCTAGCCCAACACATCCATGAAAAAGGATAATATCTGGTGATTCTGATTCTAAAATTTTTAAAAGGCCATCAACTTTTTTAAATTTTGAAGAAAGAAAGTTATTTATAAATTTTCTATACTTTAATCTTATTAATTTATACTCAAGATTAACTCTATTTTCATTTTCATCCTTTACAATTTCCCCATTTGAAAAAGAAAACTCATCAGTTATTACAACAACTTCATAACCTTGCTCAAGATCATGTTTAACTAAAAAATTTTCTTGGTAACTTAGTCCTGGAGTGTAGTTACAGCCTATACAAATGTGTACTATTTTTTTCATTTTTTTCTAGCCACCATAAAACATACAAAACCATAAATAGCGTATGCAGCTGAACCAAATATTGATATGTACATTAAATATCCTTCAATATTTTCACTAGGATTTAAGAAATAACCTAAGATAATTAATAGTAAAACTATATTGAAAATGAGATAAAAATAATTTCGCTTTAAAAGCAGATCTGTTGAAGATATTGCAACCACAACAAAATTAACAAAGAAATAAAAGATCAATATTTTTATGTAAGGAATGGTCTCAAGCCATTGATCACCTAAGAAAACTTTAATTATTAAATCTACATTTAAATAGAATATTCCGAACCCAATAATGCCTAAAAGTGAACTTAGAATTATTGTCTTTTTGAATACCGAAAAAAGGCTACCCTCTTTTTTTAAAGCAGTGGATGCATAACCAGAATAAACATTACTAATTGCAGACCCAATCAAAGATGAAGGCGCACCTAGAATTCTAGTAACCATACTATATATTCCTAGTTTTTCTGTTCCATAAAAATTAAGTAGCATGATATTAGGAATGTTTCCATTAAAGGTATTCAGAATCATGCCTGGAAAGGTATATTTTATGATTCTCATACTTTCACTTACAAAAATCTTAATCTCATTAAATTTTGTGAATTTAAAAGGTTCAGATAATAATAAATAATAAACAAGAAAAGAAAGAACTATTCCATAAATTAGACCATACTTAAAACCGAGATAGCCAAAAATCAACTGAGAAATTACCAATATAGAGGTCCGGGCAATATTCGAGACACCAATCTGATTAAACTTTTTTGTTACATTCTTATTAACAACCTCAATATTTGTTAATGCTATTAATAAAAATAAGAAGATGGCTATGTAATAAATTGATTCCAAGCTAAATGCTGCGATTGTGGCAGAATATAAAAAAGAAGTAATAGTGAATAAAATGAAAGTAAGAGTAATTGTATTATTCCTATTTTTGTCATGAGCGCCATGATATAAAGATGCTTCCAGTCTAAGGCTTATTGCATTTCCAAGAATTAATCCTATAGATAAAAAAATTGCAGCTAACCCAAACTGTTCTTTATTATAGATTCTTGCTAAAAATGGAAGTGCAAGAAAAGGTAAAACTTGAGCTACTGTCGTAGCGCTACTTAGTTTAAAGGTGCTTTTATAAAAAGACATCTAGTTAATTAAGAGCGTCTAATTTAAAGAAATGCCTAATAAATAAAAAGAGTGTACCAACTATACCTCCTATAAAGGCAAAAAATATACTGATAAGAAGTCTACTAGGTTTAGATTTTTTTTCAGGAACATAAGGAGGATCAATGGTTCTAAAAATGTAATCCTCATTTGATTCTATTAACATTAATTTTTTTGTCTCTTCTTGAATAAGAACTGATAGCGCTTGCTTTATCTCGGCATAACTTGTTTGACCAAATTGCTGATTTAAAAAATTTATTGAGTCTAGAGTTCGTCTTTTATAATCGTCTCTAATCGTCTTGTTAATTTTATTTATTAAAATATCTAGCCATAATTTTGCAACATAAGGAGATTCATGCTGTATAGAAACTTTTATAAAGCCCGTTTCATTATCTTCATCAACAATTAAATAATTCTTTAAGAATTCTATGTGAGACTCTTGTATTGATGGAACATTATCCGTTGAAGAAGAATTCTTCCAAGACCAAATACTATTTGCCTCATCATATATCGAGTCTTTATAAATAATTCTATTTGATACTGAATCCCAATGACTTACTGCCATTAAATTTTGTAGTTTTATATCGGGAATAAAATTTTTTTCAAAAAAATCTAATGAACTTAATCTTTCAATTGCTTCAATTTTTTTAGATGAAGAATTAGAGGGTATCGTTATCCCAGCAAGAGTTGCTAGGCCACTATACGATTGAAGGCTATTTGATAAGCTATTTTGATCAT
>CETH01179527.1_pt1 | contig 17711 bp, 16 predicted proteins | sample 361461 | NCBI WGS metagenome assembly CETH01 (sample SAMEA2622695, study PRJEB7988) | marine metagenome | isolation source: saline water (ENVO:00002010), including
GGAACAAAATCATTCAAAGATAAAAATTTGTTCATACCTAGCGTTAATTCTTAATAAACTGCTTGGTTCTACAAAATAAAATCACATATTAATCGTGGAATTATTGAAAATTGTTAATTTGAATAAATTAATCTGATATTTTTCTTTTTTTTAATATCCTTTCAGCCCATAACAGTCCGATTATTGTTTTTACATCAGTAATCTCCTGATTCCATATCATCAAAATCGCTTCATTTAAATCAAGAATAATTGTTTCTAAAAATTCGTCTTTGTCAAAATTTTGCTGGGTTTGATGCAAATTTTCAGCTAGACATAACCACATTTTTTCATTAGCAAATCCTATTGCTGGATGTATGGTAGACAAAAAAGTTAATTTATCTGCTTTGAATCCTGTTTCTTCCTCTAATTCCCTAATAGCGCAATCAGAAGGAGATTCCCCAGCATCTAACTTACCAGCAGGTAGTTCAAAGAATTGAGATTTAAGCGGGTATCTATATTGTTTTACCATTATAATCTTATTATTGTTTATAATAGGAATACAACAAACAGCACCTGGGTGATCAATCCATTCTCTTCTTCCTTTTTTGCCATTCGGTAACATAACAATATCCGAAAATACTTTTAAAAATTTTCCATCGAAAACTAGTTCAGATGTAATTTTCTTTTCTTTTAAAATTGTCATAATTTATTTTTTCTTTTTTTCATTGATGTTTTAAATTTAAATAAGTTAAAATTATAGGATTATTAAAATAATCAGTTAAAACTTGTATCGGTACAATTATGACAATAAGTTCCGTTCTAAGATTTTTGATTTCACGTCACAGTATAACAGAGGTATAAATATGATTAAAGATACATTCTTAAAAACAACAGTTGTTTTCACGCTACTCTTATCTTTCGGATTAGCTCAGGAGAACGTTGATGCTATAGAAAAAGCTAGACAAGCTAAAGAAGCTGCAGATAGAGCAGCCGCAGATGCTGCTGCCGCCACGGAAGCAGCTATCGAAGCCGCCGCCGCAAAAGCTGCAGAAGAAGCAAGAGCTGAAGCCAAAAAGAAAAAAGAAGAAGAGGAAGCCAGAAAAATTGCAGAAGCAAAGGCCGCAGAAGAAGCTGAATTAGATGCAGCAGCAGCAGCAGCGGCTGAAGAAGCAAAACGGAAGATGGCAGAAGAATTAGGACTTGAATACGATGACCCAAATGCAGTAACTGACACATCAGCAGTAGCTGATATCGATACAACAACAGCTGATGATGTTGTTGCCAAAGAGGCTCTTGGGTATAATGTCGGTCTAACAGGTAGCATAGGATTTATAAATGGTGCATTTATAACTAATACCCCAGCTGGAGCTAGTTTGGTTATTACTACACCATATGGATTTAAATTCCAGGGTTTTGATTTTACAGTAAGTGTGGCATTAGGATCATATACTGGACAAGCAAATGGAAAAGATTTTACCCCGCTTGCAATTGGAGTAGGGGCAAACTTAACCTTATTTGATATGCTATTCTATGAAGGGCATGTTGGTCTTGTAGGTGCTGGAATTGGTGGAAGAGGATTTGGAGGAGTCTCCCTTGAAAGAATCCTCAATAAAGGTTTAAACCTACCAGTTAATATTCTTCTGGGTCTTGAAGGCTTTCTATCGACCTCACCATTAGAAGATAACGATACAGCCTCATATTGGGGTGGACTAGGAGTCAGATTCGACTATAGTTTTTAACTAAAAAATATATAAAAAAAAAAGCGGCAATATCTGCCGCTTTTTTTTTATTTCGGGATGAGCAAAAATTATTCAATCATTATTCCATTATTTAATGAAGCTCCCTATTTACCATCACTAATACGGAAACTAAAAAACTACTCTGATAATGGTCATGAAATAATAATTATCGATGATGGCAGTAATGATGGCAGCGATAGTCTATTAAGAGATTGTAATTTTATTAATCTCATCACTTTTGCAAAAAATCAAGGAAAAGGTGTTGCCATAAGAAAAGGCATAGAAAATGCTGGATATGATAAAATTGTATTGTATGATGGTGATTTGGAATTAGATATAAGTGAAATATCAAAATTATTTGTATTAGATAGGAAAAAAGGGATTTATTCAGCAATGGGATATAGATTTAAACATTTAAACCCTCTTAAATCTAATTTTCATTGGGGAAATTTTATGTTCACAACATTTTTCAATTTATTACATAGTACTCATCATAGAGATATACTATGTTGCGCTAAATCGTTTTATTTAAGCGATATAAACATTAGACTTATCAATTCACGAGGGTTTGGAATTGATGTAGAGTTATCATCTATTTTATCATTGAAAAATGTTAGAATATTACAGGTACCTTTGAAATACAAAAGACGAAACCAAAATGAAGGAAAAAAGTTAAAAATTTCAGATGGATGGGAAATATTATTCCAAATAACAAAAATGGTTAGGTTTTTTAATTAATTTTTATATCCAAAATTAGTAAAATGAATAATAAATTATATATATTAATAATGAATCTATCGTTATAAAGATATATATTAAAAAGGAAGCTATTACCAAAACATTTTATTATACTAAATAGAATTATTTATGTACTAATTAATGGTAGTTATGAAATTATCACAAAAAAATATATTCCTTCTTGGGTCCCAGGAAGAATATTCCTTGCTAAAAGAGTGGTCAAACAAAGAAAAAAAGTACCATCTTAATGGTTGGTTTCACGATAAAGATATACCTGCATCTCCAAAAGAATTAGTAAAAGAATATAATGCAATGGTTGGACAAAATATGGTTGACCACTTTGTTTTAGATCCTTCCGATATGGATTCACAAATGCTTCAAGCCTCTCTTGATTGGGCAGAGAGTCAAGGCTCTAGAATTCATATGATTCAATCAGGTACAAATAAACTTTCAAAAAAAATAGCTAAGAAAGATATGTTTGGACCCTTTGCAGCTGTACGTTTACGTTCAGAACCACTGGGATCAAAAAAAAACTTATTAATCAAAAAGATATTTGATATTACATTCTCTCTATTCGTCTTCATCACTATAATGTGGTGGTTTTATCCTCTTGTTACCTTAATCATTAAACTTACTAGTAAAGGTCCTAGCATAATTATGCAGGATAGGGTAGGCATTGATGGTATTTCATTTCGTTGTATGAAATTTAGAACAATGGTTTCAAATAAAGCTGCTGAAAAAGGTTATAGCCATCTCACATTAAAGGATGATAAAAGGATTACTTGGATTGGTAACATCCTAAGAAAAACTAATCTTGATGAATTGCCACAGTTTATTAATGTATTAATGGGAAATATGAGTGTAATCGGTCCAAGGCCACATATGGTCAGTGAGGATAAAGAGATTGCTGAAAAAATTGAAAAATATAGAATAAGAAGATTTGTAAAACCTGGGATTACAGGCCTCGCAGCCATAAAAGGTTACAGGGGAGGAACTGAGAATCTAAGTTTGATGCAAAAAAGAATAGACTATGATATAAAATATATAGAAGAATGGTCTGTCTGGCTGGATATAAAAATTGCAATTATTACATTTTGGCATATGATTACATTTAGGACTGGTGCACATTAAAATTTATAAATTGAGCTTAGAAAATTTTAGATACAGTTTTTAACTAATAATTAAAATCTGAGATGAAATTCATCGAGATTCTAAAAAGAAAAGATAAGTCACTTTCGTTCTGCAGTTTTGATTTGGATGATTTGTAATACAAACCTAAATCCATAATATATTTTTTTTCATATTGTAAATTCGCATTGATAACAAATTCAAGAATTTGATTAATAGGCAAAGTAGGTGAATTTTCCTCAAAAATTACACCCTCTTCTATATCTAACCAGGGAGAGTCCCAATCAATTTCTATTCCAGAATTTCCATCTCTTAAAAAAGAAAATTTAAAATTTGAATAAAAATCGTACTTTGATCTACTTAGGTTTTTTGACTTAACATTGAATACTAAGTTGTCAAAATCATTTCCTAAATAATGCCCGATTGGAAAACTCCTGTGAATGTAATTTTCCTCTCCAAGTTCTCCCATAGTTTGATATGTCCTGTTTGACACCTTAGAGTATTCAGCCCAAAAGGAGTCAAAGTATTTAATAAAAAGATCTACTTTTTCAATTCCAACTATAAAACCATAAGTAGTTGGTTCCTGAATTGTTCTGTCAATTTGATAATCATCTAAAAGATATTCAAACCAAAAAGCGTTTTTTAGATTATTATACTTTATCCCAGTATATAAGAACCCATTAGCTTGATTAGTACTAGGTTGATTTTCTCTTATTGGAATCCAAAATAAAGTGGGGTTAAAATATTGAAGTTCAATTCCTCTATTCTCTCCCGCATATATTGAAGACTCACCAAATGAAATAGTTAAATTGTTAAGTAAATCAAAATTGATAACGTGTATGGAAAAATATCGATTAATATCCTCTATTGGATCTAGCTGGACACCTACCATTTTTGCGCTAATGCCTTTGTACAATAATGACCATCCTATTTGATCAAAAGGTCTACTCCATTTACTTACCAGTAATCTAGAAGATTTACCAAAGCCATGTTCTAAATACGCCCTTCCAATTGTAATTCTATGTTCCAAATTATTTTGAACTTTCATAAACTGTACATATCCTTGATTCGCAAAACCATAAATACCCCCAACCTTTTTACCTCTACCTCTATCCATATCTTGAGCATTAGATGACATACACATTTCATTTACATAAATCATAGACCCAAAATCCATTTTCAACCAAGAATACAATCCATTCCCTTTATAGTCATTTTCATATATCAAAGAATGAGAATTATTAATTATAGATGAATATTTATATCTTAGACCAATTTGATTAGTGCTACCAAAAAGAGTGTTTAAAAGAAAAAAAATAATAATTAAAAAATTATTAAAAAATACTAGATGAATTTTATGTTTTCTAAACAGTTTTATTCTCCATAATAAAATACAAAGATGGATAAAGACAACCTACAATACCTAATTTTTGCAGTAAGTTGTATTTCCAATTATTATTAAACTTATTCTCATAATAATCAATAGTAACGTTATTACAAGTTATGAACTCTGGTAAAATATTATAAAACTCTTTCTCAGTGAAGCCTGCATGAGCTCCAAATTTATTTTCAAACTTTCCAGAAAGACGAAACTTATAATCATTTAGGTTCCATTTTATTTTATTGATTAATGTTACATCTTCTGCAGGGTTAATATAACCAATTAATCTATTTTTATTTGGGAAACCAAAAAAAGCTGATCCATTTTCATCCAATAATTCACAAGCTTTAAATAAGAAATATTTAGGATTTTTTACGTGCTCAAGGACATGGTAACAAAATATAAAATCATACTTATCTTCAAATTCATGCTGCAAAAAATCATTTTTAATTAATCTAGTTTTTTCATTAATTAATTCTAGGTCTGCATGGGTATCGATACCAACTACATTAGACTGTAGTATTTTACTTAACACAACAGATTCAAGCCCAGAGCCACAACCTATGTTTAAGACCTTAATATTTTTCTTTTTTAAATATGGCTCAAACAAGTAGGAAAAGTTCTTTGTTTGTTCGAACAAAGTTTTATAATCATAATTATCATTATGAGAATAACCTCTTTGTGGATTAAAATTCATATTTGTTTACATATCTTTTGTGCAAAAATATCCCAAGATATATATTTATTTGAAATAGTTATATTTTCTTTCTTTTTAACAGATTCATATAGTTTTTCATTGAGAAGTTTTAAATAACTAGAAAGCCGATATTCATTATTGGTTATCCCCGGGAAGGCTATTTCAATTGTATATAGGCCAATATTCTTACATTGTTTAAGCAGTGTACTGTAGTGGCCTAATACTAAACCTGAATGTAGTAGATTAGAATGCTCACTTTGAGAAGTGAAAAAACTAATTTCTTCATTACTTTGTAAGTATATATAATTCTTACTTAATTCTCTGGGATGTTTAAAAAACTGTATTGTTTCAAATCCAAGTTTTTTTAGGTGTTGAAAAAGTTTATTAAAAAACTTTTTTTCTTCCTTTCTTGTAATATTTGATATACCCATTGCTAAAAACCCCTGCTGGATATACGAAACCACAGAAAAATCTATTTTTTTATTGTTCATATGATTAGTAACTAAGCTTGAAGGATGACCAATTATTACTTTTTCCCCATATGTGTTTAATAGATTTAAAGAATCTTCATCAAAAAATAAATTCAACTTACATGGAGAAAACTCCGTTTTATTTAATAGAAAATAATATATGTTTTTGAAACAATACTTGTAATCATATCTCATAGTAAAAATAAAAAGTATCAAATAATTAATATATTTTTTTAAAACTATCTTAAAATCATTTATGAAAAATTTATTCTTTTCTATATATAAGCCATGTTGAATGTAGATTGTTTTGATTCCAAAGATGTTTCCTAAAAGACCAAGGGATAATTCAATCAACGAATTATGACCGTATGAAATAAATACAGCTTTTTCTTTTTTTAACAAAAGAAATATATCATTAATTGACTGGTATGAAAAATCAATTTTTGATTGGAAAGATTCACTTATATCAAAATCAGTAGATTTTTTTCCATTCAATTTAGTAGTATGAATTAAATGTAAGTTATGGTTATTTAATTTTTTTAATAATTTTTCGGCTGTATATGGCAACATACCTACTTCTTTAACATAAAAAATAATATTTTTCATTCTATATGAATATCAACAGTGAATTAGTCGCATCATTAATCATAAGAAACTATACATCTAAATTCAATCTAATACTATAATTTAGCATATAAATTTTTATAATTGTTTACCATTATTTCAGCAGTATATTTTTCTTTAAATACTTTTATAGCACAAAAACTCATTCTTTCATATTTATTCTTTTGATCTAATAACAGATAAATTTTATTTATTAATGAATTATAGTCTTCTTTCTCAATTGTATAACAATACTTTTGTTTTGATTTTTGCATTTCTCTCATACCACCTACTTTTGATATTACTTGAGGTTTCCCTAGGGCCATAAATTCTAAGATGACATTTGGAAAACCTTCAGAATATGAGGCCAATACTCCAATATCAGAAATATTAATAATATCCTCTACATCTTTCCTTTGCCCTAAAAGGAAAATCTTTTTCTCTAAATTTAACTGTCTGATTTTTTTATAATAAATATCGAAGAATTCACCAGAACCTACAGCTATGAATGATACATCATCTCTATTGTGAGTAATCTTTTCAGCTACTTTAAAAAATGTTCCATAATCTTTTGTTGCTGCAAATCTAGCAATCATTGTAACCACAAATTTTGATTCGATACCTAACTCTTTTCTCATTTTATCTTTGTTCTTAAGATTTTGAAACCTTTTCGTATTAATTCCATTTGGTATAATAACAGCTTTTTCTTCCTTTACATGGTATAGATCAGCACCCAATTTTGTATTACTTACAAGTATATCACTAAAAGAGTTAATTATAAAATGCTTCAAATAATGTATTGAAAGCATACTATTGAAATTTGGATTTGTATCAGCTATTCGACTATCAATTAATTTAATCTTCAAAATTTTTGCAGGAATTATTGAAAACAAACTTCCAATAATTCCCCATGAATGGATTATACTAGGTCTTTCTTTTTGACAGTATCTAAAAATTTTCCAAATAACACTAAAATCATATTTGAATTTTCTTGGATGATATACGATTTTTATATTAGGATCATTAAAATCATAATAAAAATTTGAAGTTATAAAGAAAATACTTGTCTTTATTGAATTATCTAAAGCCAATGAATTTATCAGTTCTGTAAATCGTCTCTCCTTACCGCCTTTGGAATTTGAATCATAAACGAATAAAATTTTCATATAACCACTATTATTCTAACCGAGGGATTCTCTTATTTTTTTGTTTTGGAAGTTAAATTCATTATTCATCTTATATATTAAGGGGAAAATAAAAAGAATAATCAAAAGGCTATTGTTCATAAAAAATACATCTTCCACCAAAAATCTTGAACATATTTGAAAAAATTCTCCAATGAATAAATAATAAAGAAGCTCATAGCCCTTTTTTATCTTATTGAACTTTATTATATGAAATAACATAAAGATTATGAGTAACATAAAACCAGTCAATCCGAAAAGTCCTAATTCCGACATAATTGTTTGAATTTGATTATTAGGATCATTAATAGTACCGGAGTCTTGGTTAATCCAATTAAGAGGTTCCATATATTTATTATAGAGCGGTGTATTCCTTCCAGCTCCAACACGACTACCAAAATTTCCAGGACCTGCTCCGAAAATAAAATAATTATTCCTAAACTCGGCATTATCATTAAATAACATTTCTAACGCCATAAAATCAGTGAGATTCTCAATGTCTAAAGCAACTTCTTGTACACGATAAAACTGTGTAATTAATATACTATTGCTCCTTAATGATAAAAATAATATTAATACAAAAACTGTAGAAATAATAGTGCCTTGAACTACTTTTATCAAATTTAATTTCATTTTTATAAAAACAAATATAAGAGGCGATAAAAATGCAAAAATAATTAATTGGGTGGTTTCTGTAATTAGTAATCCGAAAAAACCTAGAATTACAATAATCATATACAAATATCTATTTTTTTCAATTATTTGATAATAGGAAAATAGTAATAGCATATATATATACTCTCCAGCGTAATGTGCATTCCCCATTATACCCTTAGCATTATCTTGATCATAGGAGCTTCCAATAATAATCCTCAATGATAAAACAACAATCAAATTAATTAAACCAACACCTAGCATGATATTAATTGCATTCTTAATTGAATTAATTAAATCACCATATTTATACTGATTTAAAAATAAAATTATAACCCAAGGCTTAATAAATAATAAAGTTGCTGTAAGTGAGTGTATGCCAATAGAATCACTTAATAATATTGACCCAACAATTGACACTAAATAAAGCGAAAACAGCATATTAAAACTTGAAATTTTGAATTGAAGATTGAATATTAATTTAATTACCATATAGACAATTAGAAGTACAACTAAAAGATCATCTAGCTTACCATATGCAGAAAGCCTTTTAATGATGAACACCTCTGGTATGATCCACAAAACCAAAAATAGGATTACATAATAACAATATTTCATTTTAAAGAGTTGAGTTAAAAGGTAACCTTTTTTTATATTTATCGTATAGGTTATAAATCTGCACTTTATCTGAAGAGGTTAACGCATATATCCAGCTAACATTAGCTGTAATTATAATTGTTATTAAATAAAAAACCATTTCTAATTGTTTACTGTAAACAAAACCACCATAATATGCTAAAAAACCAAAAGAAAATGTTGTAACTATAATTGAAAGTGCTGATTTATAATCCCAATCAATAGGGTAAAAAAGTTGCCCCAAATAAGAAGAAATAATTCCAGAAGCAATTTGACTAAATAAAACTGAAAAACCTATCCCAAGTAAACCAAACTTTGGAGTTAGTATAATAATACTAAATATTAATACAATAAAGTTCGATAAATATACATATATTGCTAAAAAACTCTTTTTTGATAAACTTATCCCAATCTCTGTTATCCAACTAATTGATTTGATTCCAACCGCTAATGCAAGAGGAAAAACAATAATTTGTGCTTCTTGATATTTATTAGTTGCTAAAATTTTTATTAAAAAAGAGGAGAATGCGGCAGTTGTACACACCAAAATACAGATTACAATTGTAAACAATTTTAAAACAAGATTATAGGTCTCATATGATTTGGATTCTTTAAAGAGTGATAAGAAAAAAGGACCCCAAGCTGTTTGAAATGCATTAGTTGCTAAAGTTATTATCATTGTAATCTTTACACCAACAGCATAATGAGCTAGTTGACTTGAACCCAAATAATTTAATGTTAAGGTTCGTTCAATAATTGGTGAGAAAGCACCCATTGTAAATATTATTCCAAAGGGAATTCCATACTTCAGCATCGGTATAATTTTATCAAAATTAAAATAATCACTTATCCAGTGCTTAATTGAAAAATATCCGATTAAAGAAAATAAAATACTGACATAAAGATTGATTTCTAAAATATTTATAATTGAAACATCAAAGAATGAAATTGAAAAAATGATTATGATTGCTCTTGCTACTGTAAAACCTAAGGTCAATGTAAGAAACAATTTTCTTTGGAAAGTCCATTTAAGCAGATTTGAAGAAAAATTGATTATAATTGCAAATGGCAGTTGAAGAATAACAAGCTTGAATAAATCTTCTGTGTTTTCATACTCGATTAAATATTTAGAAAACCATCCTGCATTTATCCATAAAATTGGTATAATTAAAATTATAATTAATATTTGAAAAACAAATGATTGACTTATAACCTTGCTTTTGTTTTCTGAATCTTCATATTCATAAAAATAGCGTGCAACAGCTGCATCTTGACCAAAAATAATTAAAACGGTAAGAAAACTTGGAAGGACTAGAAAATAATCTAGAATACCATAATCATTCGTTGAAAAATATCTTGTAAATATTGGGAATGTAATTAATGCAAACGCTTTACCTAGAGCAGAAGCTCCGCCATATAATATAGAATCTTTAAATAGAAAATCTAACCTATCACTTAATGATAAAGCTTTGGGGCTATTTGATTTCATTTTTTGACTTTTTTGATATCTCTATCTCTTTTGATTCAAAATAGTCTACATATTTAGTCGCAACCTTTTTCACTACTTTTTCCTTGTACCAAATTTTACACTTTTTACCAATTCTACTATATTTCTCTTTATTTTGAACATAACTATTTATGCAAAAAGCTATTTCCTCAGGAGTATTGGCATTTAGTATTGGGAATAATTCTGATTCAATTTCATCATATTGTTTTGGATCTCTCCAAGTAATTATAGGCTTACCAATTGAAGCGCATTCTACTAGTGTACCATTGACTGCCCAAGAAATACCAAACTGACCAAAACATATATCTGCATATTGTAAACCAATAATTAAATCTTTTCTATACATTTTTGGCAACCATATAACTTTTTTAGATAAACCCAATTCCACTACCATTTTTTTTACAATTTGTATATCGTCACCATATTCAAAAAGCACAAGCCGAGCATCAATATTAGTATCATCAGAAAACTTTTTAAATCCAAGAATAGCAATGTCAATCCCTTTACTATTCATTTCTCCTGGCTTGTAAATATTGCTCCTAGCTGAAAAAATCATTAAAAGGTCTGTCTCATTTCTAATATTTGCAAAAATATGGCCCCAGTGTGTCATTTTTGACAAATCATCAATATTTTTTTTATAGTATTGACTATCATATACCATAGGGTATGAATCAAACCACCTAATACTATTATTACAAAATTTTTTTAACTGCTGCTCATATCTTATTTCCAGTTTCACTGCGTGCAAAATTTTTATTTTGGATAATCCAGCTCTCTGAAAAGTTGATGCTGCCCATACGTGAGGTAATTTATTTGGAGAACATAGATTGAATTGTGTAAACCTCCATATATCATCTCCGTATGGCGAAAAGATATCTAGATAAAGTCCTACTCTATGCAAATATGCAGGTGCTAATCCCGTACCAATTAATATATCATATGGCATAGTATCTCGTTTGATAACATCCTTAGATGTAGAAAGAAACTTTGTAAGCTTTCCCCAATTAACCTTTTTAACATATGACATATATTTTAAATCATATGAGTCACAACTGGGATGAAAGTGGGTCTGCTCATTATCTGTAAGTAAAAGGTCTATATCATAACCAAAATCTCTTAAATACCTGACCATAGAGAAATTATTATTATTCTGATTTCCTATAAATGCAATTTTCATAATTATTTAGGTCAATCTTTTCCTAATTGATTTAACTATTTTATTCGATTCGCAAACTTGATTTTCATACTCTACAATTAAAATTTTTAATTTCCCTTCGCCACATGCTACAATAATGAAATTTCCACCAATTAAGATTACTTGCCCTGGAATAGCAAAAAAGACTTCTCCATCATTAATAATTTGAGCATCCCATATTATTATTTTTTTTTCTTGAAAATAACCATATGCACCTCCATATGGTTTATTAGTAGCGTTTATTAATCGCAAAATATCTTTAGATGATTTACTCCAATCAATCCTTCCATCTTCTGGTAATCGAGGATAGCATCGTAGAATATCTTTTGATTCAGTGGATTGTTTCTCTAAATAGAATTCTGGATTTTTTTTTAATTCCTCTACAGATTTATTAAAAAGAACAGGGACACGCTCAAATGTCCATTTGAGAACATCTCCTATTTTAGTATTTATATTTATTCCAAAATATTCCCGAGCTAAAATATCTCCACTATCAACTTCTCCTCCATTCATTTTGTGAATACATAAACCAATTTTATTTTCACAATTGATTATTGCCCATGCTTGACATGCATTTCCACGATACCTAGGTAAATCACCTCCATGGGCATTAATTATGCCATATGGGAAAATATCAATAACAGATTGTGGTATAATTCCAGTATAATTAACACTCACTCCAATATCTGGCTTAATTTTTTTTAGAAGATCAATGGTTTCAATAATCCTAGGAGTATTGACAAAAGGGATATGCCATTCATTTGCAATCTTTTCAAAGTCTGAAGTTTTAATTTTATATTCTGGAGCTTCCTTTGCTGTGACTATACATACTATATCATTACCAGACTTGCTAAGTAATTTGGCAGACTCAAATAAAATTTCTGTTCTTCCAATAATTGCTATCCTCATTAATTATCGCTCAGCTCTAATATTTCAATTAATTGATTTCTAACCCCATAACCATTAAATCGATATTTTAATAGCTCTATTGGATTATTGTGATATCTTCGAGTTTGTTCATATAAATCTAAATCATTGGTATTTAAATAAATATGAATTGGATGAAAATCAAAGATTTTTAAACCTTTTTTCTGCATTAAATAAGTGATAGAAGTTTTATCATTAGAAACGTAGTTTACATCATCCTCCCAAAAATGAGGACATTTATAAAGCCCCGAAGGGTGTATCCAAGGTTTTAGAGTGATTTTATTCCAGTGTGGTATAATATCATTACAATCATGGGTAAAATTACGATTTACTGCTTCTTGGAGAATATGCGAGCTTTGTACTAGTGAATGACTTCTTAAAACTTTTGAGTCAGGCACTAAGTTGAGAAACTTATCAAATACGTCTTTAATATTTTTTTCTTGATTATTACTATTTTGTAATAACTTATTAAAGTTAGGATGAATACCTAATTCAAATTTTTCATTTTTAAGTAAATTGCTCAATAAACGGGTGTTATGTGTCACAAACCATGTTGCCTCTACATTATATTTGTTAACCAATTCAATAGAATCTTGAAGTACCAGATCATGACACCAATCAAAATCAAAACTTAAAAATATACTATCATTATAGCTAGATGGTATCGTGGGGTCAATATTGGTAATTTTTGAAAATGTCATACTTCATTAATCATATTTAATGAGTGATTTTTCTTAATTTAATTCGATTTTCCTTGATAAAATACTCATTAAATCATAACCATCCCATACCAAAGAAAAATCCATAGTTCGACCAATAGGAACAATTCTATCAATGCCGATAGGATTTAATTCAAAGATAATCTTTTTTAACTCATCCTTTGAAAACCCATAATATGACAATGTTTGAAACTTTTTAGTTATTACCGTAGATAATTCTTTCAAATCTTTAATATGGTACTCAGGAAAGTAACCACCCTTACAACGATAAAGTTCTATATTATCAGAAATACTATTCAATGTTATTCTCCAAATTAGATTATCCTTCCCAGGATTAAATTTAATATCTTGCATATTAATTGATTGCCTATAAAAATTAGTTAGCTTATCAACAGATATAATTGGTTGTATAGAATAATTCTTTTTTACCATAATGTATAAGGCATTCCAAAACTTTTCTTTAGACTTTTTAACATTATTATTTGACCCTTTCCATAAAATTAGATGTGGTGAAGTACATGCATTTTGATCAAATAAATATGTATCATTATAAAACCCTTCTGCTATTTTTTTATGTTGTGTTTCTTTTACGAATTGATTAGCATTAATAATACAAAAAGAATAACGATCAGCAAACGTAATATCATACGCTCTAGGTGGTAACTGTATTTTTCTTATCTCTCTTATTGTTTGGTCTCCACCCCAAATAACTCTCACGTCACATAGTGAGGAAAACATACTTGTGGCACTATTTGATTTTTCATACCTAATGAGAATAATTCTTTTTGATATATTACGTAAAACATCTTTATCATAAAGTCTCTTAATTGCATTATTGATTATTTCAATTTGAATGAATTTTTTTGATGGTACTCGAACAATATTCGAATTACCTGATAATAACCCTACTATCAATGAATATGCAAAATTCACTGGAACATTTGATGGCGCGATATGAAACACCACACCACGTCCGATATTTATCGTTTGAATATGTTTAAAATTTTTCATTAAGGACATAATATTTGCTTTTCTGCAATAGAATGCAAAAGTCGCTACATCAGGGTACTGTCTAATTTTATTATCTTTTTTTATTTCTGAAGAAAGATTATCTAAATATTCAATTATTTCATCATGAAATAATGGAAGAGGTTTAAGTTCTATTAAGCTTTCATAGTCCGAAGAGTTTAGAAATTGTATATTATTAATATTATCATTCATAAGTATCACTACATCCTCTGATTTCAGCATTTTTTATTCTTCCAGAGACTTTGAAATATTTTCCAAATCTCCCACACTCACAATCATCTTCTCCTAAAATATATCCCTCATCCTCAGTTAACAAAGAGTGTCCGGGATAGCTCTTAGGTAATACAGATAGAACTTGTATTATACCTTTCTCTCCATAATTAGCAATTGTGAAATCAGAAGCCCTTCTAATAATTATATCAGAATAAATAGATGAGTGAAGATATCCTTTTTCACACTCCATATATATAGATCCAGTTTGTTCTACCATACCATAGTAATCATAAACATAGCTTATACCAGTATATTGATTTAACATCTTTTGAAATTCATCAGAATTAATAGATGTATTTTCAAGTTTTTTCCATCCCCCGCCGTGGATTAATACTGATTTTGATAAATCAAACTTAATATTTCTCTTTTCCAATTCTTTGATGAAATGTTGATAAATAATAAATGTAAAACCAAAAAGAAATATCTTTTTATTCTCGTGTTTTTCAAGAAATTGAATGATTTTTTTGTGGTTTAATTCCATTTTTTCATTAAGTGCATAAATCTTATTCTTTCCAAAAAAAGAAAACCCAAGTATTCCAGCACCCCTTGCTGAAAACATATTTCTATCTTTCAACACACTTGGTGAATCAATTATTATCATTGGGATTCGCTTGGATCCAATAAAATTAGAAACAATTTTTGTTAAAACTTTAGATTGATTATACGAAGTTTCCTTATCGATATAAATTCTTGAAACAGATTGCCCTGTAGTACCAGATGATAGCATCGTTTTATTTATTTGAGCTTCAGAAATACTAAAGAGATTTTCCATTTTAAATAACCTAACAGGAAGAAATGGTATATCGGCTATTTTTTTGCTTTCTTTTAAATCATAATCTAATGCATCTAAAATCCTTTTATATTCATAACAGTTATTGTAATGGTGTTTTGTTAGTTTTGATAGAAAGCCATTTAATAATTTTTCTTTTTCATCCTTTTGCAATGAATAAGGTGATTGATTGAAAAAAATTGAATAGTTCATAATAGTTCTATTAGTTCAGAATACAGAGTTTTACCTGAACTATTTTTGGGGATATTTTTTATATAGTGAACATCAAATACATTTTGATTAATTCCAATTTGATCTTTAATAAAATCCTTAATTAATTTTATTGATTTTTTTTCTACTGCAAAAATAGACATTTTATCATCAAAACCAATACAAGCACACTCGCAGAAAGAATCCTTTACTAATTTTTCAACTTCATCAAGATTAATTCTATTGCCAAAAATCTTAATAAATCGTTTTTTTCTTCCAATTATATAATAAAATCCATTATTATCTCTTTTTGCTATGTCACCAGTATATAACTTACCTTGATTTACATCATCCTTAATCAAATCTATGCCACATTCAGCATACCCCATAGAAACATTAGGACCTGAATATACTATTTCACCTTCTTTATCTTGTTCATCAATAATATTCCCATCTTCATCAATCAATGAAATTTCTCCATCAGGAATTGGTTTCCCAATACTACCCAATTTCTTAATTGAATATCTTGGTGGCAGATAGCTGATTCTTGCTGTAGCCTCAGTCTGTCCGTACATAACATAAAAATTTATTCCATTCTCGATTGAAAAAGTTGCAAATTCTCTATTCAGGACTTTATTAAGCTTCCCCCCTGCTTGTGTTATGACTTTTAAAGATGGCAAACTTTGTTTAAAAAATCTAAGTTTTTTTAAAATCTCAAAGGTATAGGGTACTCCTGAAATTGAAGTTGCTTTTTGAGACTTTATAAACGTCCAAAATTCTTTTTCCATTAAAGATTTATTCGTAAGCAAAATTGTTGCACCGGACATAATGTGACTATTGATAATTGAAAGGCCAAAAGAATAGTGCATCGGAAGAGTGGTTATAGGACGATCTTTTTGTTTGATTGATAAATAATTGATTATTGATAAGGAATTTGAGTAAAGGTTATCGTAAGTGAGTTTCACAAATTTTGGGCTACCGGTACTTCCTGATGTGGTTAAGAGCAGGGCTAGATTTTTGTGAAGTAGAAAAAAAGATTTATTTCTTGATTCATAGAGATCATAGTCTTTAATACATTTCTTCTTAAGATAATCCTTATTATTGAATAATCTTTCTGATGGGCACCAGATATATCTCGGTTTATAAACGCCAATTAACGATGCCAACATAAGTTCATTTATATTGTAATCTAGCATCATAGGAACGGATTTTTTTGTGATAAATGAAATATAGCCTAGAAGAGAACCAAAACTATTTTTAGATAAACAAAAAACTAATGATCGAGATTCAACTAGTTTTTCTATCAAATCTAAGTATTCAAATAAATCACTATAAGTATATTGACCATAATTTGAAGTGATGACAGCTATATTGTTTTTATATTTCTGGTTTAACACAAAATCTGGTTTATATAATTCAGCAAAAAATATTAATTAATCTAACAAGTCTTCTAGATTAAGCAATGTATCTTTGGTTATGTCATTTTTTACTTTTAATCCTATGAGATCATAAATCTTCTTAGGCGAAATGCCAGTACCTGGTCTTTTTGCATCTAAATCATTTTTTGATAAAATTTCTCCTGCTTTAATATCTCTTGTACTTACAACACTTCTTCTCATTTTATCTCTTTGCTCCAGCTCCGCATCCAAAACACAACGTTCCTCTACACCCATAGCAATTTGGACATTATTTATTTGCTTAATTAATTGTCTCATTTCATCTGGCTCAGTTGCCATTTGATTATCCATACCTATTTTATTTTTGTTTAAAGTAAAATGTTTCTCAATTAGAGCACTTCCTAAAGCAACTGCTGAAATAGCCATTTCGGTACCAATTGAATGATCTGAAAACCCTATTGGATATTCAGGGAATT
>CETH01443759.1_pt1 | contig 17683 bp, 16 predicted proteins | sample 361461 | NCBI WGS metagenome assembly CETH01 (sample SAMEA2622695, study PRJEB7988) | marine metagenome | isolation source: saline water (ENVO:00002010), including
CTTAATGAATACCAACTTCGTTAATTCATCAGGTTGGCCAAATGAAAATCATTATTCTACTGTTGAAGATATCGCGATCATTTCTAATAATTTAATTAGAGATTTTCCTGAGTTATATAAACTATTTAAAGAAACAGAATATGAATATAATAATATTAAACAACCAAATAGAAATTTTCTATTATCAAATTTAATTGGTACAGATGGTTTAAAAACAGGATTTACCAAAAAAAGTGGGTGGGGTATCGCACTTTCTACTAAAAGAAATAACAGAAGAGTTACTGTAGTAATTAATGGTTCAAACTCAAGCAGAGAAAGAGCTCTTGAAGCTGAAAAACTTACAAATTGGGCTTTTAGAGAAACTAATGAAACAATTTTATTTAAAAAAAATCAAATTATTAAAACTGTTGATGTTTGGTTGGGTTCTAAGTCAAGAATAAACCTAATAATAGAAAATGATGTTAAGACTATTCTTTCATACGAACAAATTAAATCAATATCATCTGAAATAGAATATACTAAACCTATTCCTGCACCATTGAAAAAAGGTGATAAATTAGGCGAAATCAATATAAGTATTAATGGCAAAGACAATATGATCATTCCTCTTGTTTCTGATAAAAATGTTAACTCTATAAATCCATTATTTAGGATATTTTTTGCAGCAAAATATTTAATTTTTGGAAACTCTTTAAATGAATAAAATAGGAAAATTCATATCTTTCGAAGGGCCTGAAGCTGTAGGAAAATCTTCTCAAATTCGATCTCTAGGTATTTATTTAAAAAAACTAAAGATTCCTTATTTGTTAACTAGAGAACCTGGAGGAACAATTGTTTCTGAAAAAATTAGAAAGATTATCTTAGATAATAAAAATGATATATCAAATAATGAAGAATTACTATTATTAATGTCATCAAGATTAAATCATATAAATAATGTAATTAAGCCAGCAATGAATAAAGGAAAATTAGTTATTAGTGATAGATTTTGTGATTCAACATTTGTATATCAATGCTACGTTAATGGTTATGGAATTTCCAAGGGTTTGAAATTACACAAAGATTTGCTTGATAATTTTTTACCAAATAAAACTTTCTTATTTTTAATTTCCCCTGAAGAAATTATAAAGAGATTAAAAAAAAGAAAAAAAAATAATAAATATGATAAAATAAATTTATCTTTTCATAAAAAAATTATATTAGGATATAAAAAAATTTCAAAATCAGACAATAGATTTATTTTGATAAATGCAAATAAAAATTTTAACTATATTCAAAAAATTTTGAGAAGTGAAATTTATAAAATTATTAATTAATGTCATTTGAATCAAATCATTTATTATTTAATAAAATTAAAAAAAAATTGATTTCATCAACTTTACCAAGTGGTATTATTATTTATGGTGATAAGGGATTTGGAAAGTCTAATTTTGTAAAATTATGTATCAAAGAAACTTTTGAAGAGCTCATTAAATTTAATAAAAATAATTTAAATAATAATAATTTAATAGATAATGATACTCACCCTAATGTTATTATTTTAAAAAAAGAATTAAATGAAAAAACTGGTAAAACATATGAAAATATTAATATTGATCAAATAAGAAGTTTAAAGGATTTTATATATAAAGCTAGTATTTTACCACTTCCAAAATTAATCATAATTGATAAAGCTGATTATCTAAATATAAATTCGTCAAATGCAATTTTAAAGTTTCTAGAGGAACCTAAAACTAATACATTTTTTATACTTTTATCTGACCAAATAAATAAACTTTTACCAACTATCTTATCTAGATGTATCAAATTTAAATTTAAACCTCCAACTTTTAATGAATTTACTAATAATTTATTAAAAAATAACATTTCTAATAAATTAGATTTCAAATTTTTATATCAATTAACAAATGGTAGTGTAGGCTTATCCAAAAGATACTTGAATTTTAAAAATGAAAATTTATTTAATAATTTATTAAATCTTTGTTTAATGAAAAAATCTTTAAATAAAGAAATACTTGAATTCTCAGAATCGATAAAAAAATTTGATAATGAAGAATTTGAAACTTTTATTTTTTTTCTACAATTTGTTTTTTTAAATATTATTAAAATTCATAATGATATAGATATTGATAAAAATATTGATTCAGATTTTTTTAATAAATTAAAGTCATTGTCTGTTTACATAAATTCTATTTCTTGTATTAAAATTCTTGAATATATTAGTGTGAATTATAATAATTTAATAATTTATAATTTAGATAAAAAAATATTCATATTAAACTTATTCAATAAATTATACTCAACAAAATGAATTCATTTTATATAACTACACCAATTTACTATGTTAATGATAAGCCTCATATAGGGCATGCATACACAACAATAGCTTGTGATATTATATCAAGATATAATAAATTAATTGGCAATGATGTTTTTTTTCTTACAGGAACAGATGAACATGGACAAAAAGTTGAAAAAGCAGCAGCAAAATCATCAATGAATACTAAAATTTTTGTTGATAAAATGGCTCAATCTTTTAAAGATTTAGTCCCTTATCTCAAATGCAACATAGATTATTTCATCAGAACTACAGATGAAAATCATATAAAAGCAAGTCAATCTCTCTGGAGTGAACTAATTAAAAATGATGAAATTTATCTCTCAAATTATGAAGGATGGTATTCAATTAGAGATGAAGCATTTTACAGTGATAGTGAATTAACTAAGATAAATAATAAATTTATAGCACCTTCTGGCTCAGAAGTAGAATGGGTTAAAGAAGAGAGTTATTTTTTTAGATTATCTAAATGGGAAAAACCTCTTTTAGATTTTTACAAAAATAATCCAGAGGCAATTTCTCCAAAATCCAGATACAATGAAGTAATAAGTTTTATAAAATCAGGTTTGAAAGACTTATCAATTTCTAGAACTACTTTTAAATGGGGAGTGCCTGTTCCAAATAATACTAATCATGTAATGTATGTTTGGATAGATGCTTTGTGCAATTATCTAACTGCTATAGGGTATCCAGATAAAGAAAATTTAAAATTTAAAAAGCTTTGGCCTGCTACTCATGTAGTAGGTAAAGATATATTAAGATTTCATTCTGTATATTGGCCTGCTTTTTTAATGGCAGTTAATTTAAAACCTCCAAAAAAAGTTTTTGCACATGGATGGTGGACTAATGAAGGTCAAAAAATAAGTAAATCTCTTGGAAATATTATTGATCCTTATGATATAGTATCACAGTATGGTATAGATCAAATAAGATTTTTTTTATTTCGTGAAGTTCCATTTGGTAATGATGGAGATTTCTCAAAAAATGCTATTTCAAATCGTGTAAATTCTGATTTATCAAACAACCTCGGAAATTTAATTCAAAGAGTATGTTCTTTTATTAATAAAAATTGTAATTCTAAAGTTTTAAATACATTTGATAAATCTAATTCAAATGATAATTTTATATTAAATCTCTCAATTGAAAAATTTGATAATTATAATAAATTTATGAAAAATTTAGAAATAGATAAGGCGATAAAGGAAATTTTTGAATTATTATCTGAAACAAATTCTTATATTGATAAAGAATCACCATGGAAATTAAAAAATAATGATGAAAAAAGAATGAATACTATTCTATCAGTAGCAGTAGAAATCATCAGAAGAGCCTCTTTACTTCTTTATCCTATTATTCCAACTAGTTGTGAAAAAATATTTTCTATTATCGATTTAAATAAAAATTCTATCAATTTGAATAATTATAAATCTCTTCCTGATAATTCATTTTTTATAAATGAATCTTTTCCAGTTTTTCCAAGAATAGAAGTAAATGATTGATTCACATTGTCATTTAAATTTTAAGAATATATCTGATAATTTGGATGAAATAATTGATAATGCTATTAAAAACAATATTAAATCTATACTTTCAATAAATACAAATCCAAAAGATTTTGAAAGTCATTTTAATTTAATAAATAAATATAAATCAATTTATATCAGTTATGGATTGCATCCATTAGAAGTAAAATCAGATAATATTTTATCTACTGATTCAATTAATTCATTTTGTAAAAATGATAAAGTAATAGGAATTGGAGAAACCGGAATTGATTTATATTATTCTAAAGATAATATTAGATATCAATATAAATCATTTGAAAATCATATAGAATCATCAATTCAATCTAAAATACCTTTGATTATTCATCAAAGAAATTCTGAAAATGAAATTATTGATATACTCAAAAATTACCAAAAAGAAAATGAATTGAGTATTGTTTTCCATTGTTTTTCAGGTTCACAAAATTTGTTATATTTTTGTCGTGAAAATAATTATTACATTTCTATTTCAGGAATTATAACGTTTAAAAATGCTAATAAATTAAGAGAAACAATTAAAAATTTTCCAATAAATAAAATGCTATTAGAGACTGACAGTCCATTTTTATCACCAGAACCTCACAGAGGTAAAACAAATCAACCTTCTTATGTTAAATATATATATAAATATCTCTCCGAGTTTTATAATATATCTTTAGAAAAATTTATAGATATAACCGAGGAAAACTTTTATAAATTGTTTTCAAAAGCTTATAGATATAATAAAATATCAAAATGAAAATACAAATTTTAGGATCTGGCGGTTCTTTTGGCTCTCCTTTAGCATGGAATCATAACGGGAATATTGACATTAAAAATAAAAAAAACTTTCGAACTCGTTCTTCAATTTTAATAAATATTAAAAATACAACAATATTGATAGATACTAGTCCAGACTTAAGACAACAATTATATAATTCACAATGTACAGATATTGATCTTGTACTTTTTACTCATAACCACGCAGATCACACTTCTGGATTACCTGATATGAGAGCTATATCTTTGATTAATAAAAAAATAATACCAGCTTATATGCCCGAAGATATGATTTCTTATATTTCTAACCATTATAAATATATTTTTTTTGGAGAAAAAGATTATTCCCCTTTTATGAAGATCAATAAATTAGAAAAAGAATTTATATATAATGATATTAAAATTAATTCATTTAAACATAATCATGGAACTATAGATGTTAATTCTTTTAGGATAGGGAATTTTGCATATTCAACTGATTTAAAGAAATTTTATAATAATGATATTGAAAAATTGAAAAATTTAGATTTATGGATTGTAGGTTTATTAAGATATGATCCACATCCTTCTCATGCAGGCTTAAATGAAATCTTGGATTATGTAAAATATTTGAAACCAAAAAAAACAATTTTCACGCATATGACAGCATTAATAGATGAAAAATCACTTTTAGATTTATGTCCTCAAAATGTTTTTCCTGGTTATGATGGATTGGTAATAGAAATTTAAAAAACAATAAAAATAAGAATTAATATTTAAAATATATGAATAATTTTAAAAATCAAAAATGCAAACCATGTTCAACTAAAACACCTAAGATGGAAAATAGTGAAATTAGAAAAAATTTATTTTTACTCAATAATTGGGCTTTAAATGATAGCAAAGATATGATTTATAAAAAATTTAAATTCAAAAATTTTTCCGACTCCCTTAATTTTGTTAACTTGGTCGGTGCACTAGCTGAAAATGAGGGACATCATCCTGATATATCTTTAGGATATGGCTACTGTCTAATAATGATACATACACATGCTATAAAAGGATTATCCTTGAATGATTTTATTCTAGCTACAAAAATTGATACTATTAATTTAGATTAATTATATTTAATAATTTAAATTATTGAATAATTATTAAATGATATATTGACCAAAATAAAAAAATAATAATAATCAAAATTTCTTTAATATTATGAGAATAGGTGTTGACGTTGGTGGGACTAATACTGATGCTGTTATAATGAACGGTAGAGAAGTTCTTCATGGAGTTAAGTCTGCTACCACAGAGGAACCTGGTTTAGGTATAATTAATGCTGTAAGTGACATACTTGAAAAAACAAAAATATCTCCAAATGATTTAGAATCTGTAATGATTGGGACAACTCAATTTACAAATGCATTTGTAGAAAATAAAAGACTAGAAGAAGTTGCAATTGTAAGATTAGCCTATCCAGCAACTATTAGTGTTCCTCCTTGTATTGATTTTTCTGATAATTTAAGAAATATTTTAGGAAATAATTTTTGGATTGTTCCTGGAGGTTATGAATTTGACGGAAGATATCTTGGGGATTGGTCTGAAACTGAAATTGAAAAAGTAGCTAAAGAAATTTCTCAAAAAAAATTAAAATATATTTCAATATCATGTGTTTTTTCACCTATTAATGAAAAACAAGAAATACTTACTGCTGATATCATAAAAAAATATAACCCTGAATCTATAATTACAATGTCACATAGAATTGGAAGAGTAGGTTTTATTGAAAGAGAAAATGCTACAATTATGAATTCTTCTTTAGGAAATCTTGCAGATAAAGTTATCACTTCATTTAATGAAGCATTAATAAAATTAAATATTAAATGTCCATTTTATATTAGTCAAAATGATGGAACATTAATGTCTGCAAACATAGTTAAAAATTATCCTGTTTTAACTTTTGCTTCTGGACCAACTAATAGTATGAGAGGTGCTGCATTTTTATCAGGACATAAAAACGCTATTGTAGTAGATATTGGAGGGACAACTACTGATTTCGGTGTAATCAAAGAAGGCTTTCCTAGAGAATCAGCAATTCCTGTTGATATAGGAGGAGTTAGAACAAATTTTAGAATGCCTGATTTAATATCTATTGGGTTAGGTGGGGGTAGTTTAGTAACAAATGTGAATAATAATATAGAAGTTGGTCCAGAGTCTGTTGGTTTTAAATTAACTTCAGAAAGTTTAATTTTTGGTGGAAATAAACTTACAGCTTCAGATATTGCTATTGCGAAAGGTTTATCAAATTTTGGAAATAAAGATAATGTTAGTAATTTGGATAAAAATTTAATTGATAATACAATAATTAAAATAAAAAAAATGATAGAGGATGGTATAGATAGAGTAAAGTTGAATAAAGATTTAGTACCTGTTATTTTAGTAGGAGGTGGTAGTATTCTTGTAGAAGGAAATTTAGAAGGAGCGGAAGAAGTTATTATCCCAAAACATTCTGATGTTGCTAATGCTATTGGTGCTTCTTTGGCTCAAGCAGGAGGTGAAATAGATAAAATTTATTCATATAATGAAATTGGAAGAGATAAATCAATAGAAAATGCTAAAAATGATGCTATCAATAGGGCTCTTCAAGCTGGAGCTATAAAAGAAACTATTTCAATTATTGAATTAGAAGAAATTCCGTTAAGCTATCTTCCATCAGGTGCCGTTAGATTACATGTAAAAGCAGTAGGGGATATATTTTAATATATGATTGAATTAACATTAGACAATTTGGAAAATTTTACAAGAGGAACAGCTTTTCTAGGTACTGGTGGAGGAGGAGATCCTTATATAGGAAAATTAATGTTAAAACATCAATTAGAAAAAGGGAAAAAAATTAAAATAATAAGTCCTGATGAAATAAAAGAAGATACTTTTGCTTGTAATGTTTTATCTATGGGGGCTCCAACAGTTTTTGTTGAAAAAGTTCCCAACGGACCTACAACTCTCCATGCATTAAGAAAAGTAGAAGAAATTATTGGTAAAAAATTCAATGCTATTATGCCTATAGAAGCTGGTGGTGTTAATGCTACATTACCCCTTGTTGTTTCTGCATTATCTGGTTTACCTGTAATTGATGCAGACGGAATGGGTAGAGCTTTTCCTGAATTACAAATGGTTACATATAATGTTGGAGATGTTGATATAAATCCAATTGTAGCTATTAATGATTTTTATGAAACGGCTATTTTTAATTCAAGAAATAGTGGATCTGGGGAATGGCTTGCTAGAGCAGTCTGCGTGAGAATGGGTGGAATTTGTGAAATGGCATGTTATCCGATGAATGCTAAACAAATTAAAGAAACAGCTATTCATAATACAATAAAATTATCTTTTGACATAGGAGAGGTCATTGAAAAAGCAAGAAATCAAAAAACCGATCCTGTTATGGCAATAATAAATTATATGGAAAAAAGCAATCCACCAAGATGTGGAAAAGTTCTTTTTTCAGGAAAAATAAATGATTTAATTAGAGAAACATTAAATGGATTCACTAGGGGGAAATTATTTTTAAAAAGTCTAGATTCTTCAGATGAAATGTTAATTGAATTTCAAAATGAATTCTCTTATGCTAAATTAAATGATAAAAAACTTTTAGCTATGGTACCTGATTTGATATGTGCACTTGATAGTGAAACTGGAGAACCTATAACTACGGATGGATTACGTTATGGACAAAGAATAAAAATAGTTGCTATTTCGGCAACTTCAATTATGAGATCAAAAAAAGCTTTAGATTTATTTGGCCCTAGAGCCTTTGGTTTAAACTTTGATTATACTCCATTAGAAGAATTGTAAAAATATGAATTTCAAAAAAATATATATATCTTACAGACCAATTTTTTTAGTTTTACCAACTTTTATTTTTTTTCTAGTTTTCTTTATAATTCCAGTTGCTAGTCTTTTCATTATAGCTTTTGATAAGCCAGTAACTGGAGTTTTAGCTTTACAAGGTGAATGGACTTTAAAAAGTTTTTTAAGAATATGGAATAGATCTTTATACTTTGATGCTGCAGTTATGTCCTTAACACTCGCTGCTCTAGTATCAATAATAACTTTAATTATAGGATATCCTCTAGCTTATTTAATTGCTAAAACTGAAAATGTTGCAAGAAATACATTCTTAATGATTTTAGTATTATGTGCTATGCAATTAGATATGGTTATAAGATTATTTGGGTTAATGGTTTTATTAGGGGATAATGGTGTAATTAATGGAGCTTTAATGTATTTTGACATTATAGAAAAACCAATAGGTTTGATGTATAATAAATTAGGAGTCGTTATCGGTTTGGTTCAATTTTCTCTTCCTTTTATGATTTTATCTTTAATAGGAATTATTAGGGGAATATCGCCTTCTGTTGTTGAAGCTAGTAGAAGTTTAGGTGCTTCTCCAAATAAGACCTTTTGGAATATTATTCTCCCTCTTTCAATGCCAGGAATACTTGCAGGAACATTACTGGTTTTTGCAATATCTATTAGTTCATATTTAGTTCCAGCATTAATGGGAGGTTGGAAAGTTATGATGATGCCTTTACATGTATATCAACAAGTTGCAGAAATGGGTAAATGGCAGTTTGGTTCTGCAATAGCTGTAGTTTTATTTTTAACAAGTTTATTATCAGTTTTAATATATCAAAAGACAGCTATAAGAATTGCTGGAGGAAGAGCATAATGGCAGCAAAAAGATTAAAAGAAGTTGGTGAAGTTGGTTTTCTTGTTAAATTTGGATCTTTTATTGCTTTATGTATTTTATTAATTCCGGTTTTTATTGTTGTTTTAACAGGTTTAAATTCTGGCGATCATTTAACTTTTCCGCCAGAAGGATTTTCAACTAGATGGATAGTGGCATTTTTCCAAAGCGAGGAATTTCTATCTGCTTTTTTATTCAGTTTTGGTTTAGCTTTAATTGTAATGGTTATATCAACTATTTTAGGAACCATGGCAGCTATATTTATTACTAGATTTAAATTTCCTGGTATTAATATTTTAAGAGCTATTTTTTTATCACCATTAATTTTACCGGGAATTGTTTTAGGATTAGCTTTATATGTTTTTTATATATCTTCAGGTTGGGGTTTAGCTAGAACATATTTAGGAATGATTATAGCACATGTTTTAGTTACTATGCCTTATGTCATAGGAACTGTTTCCGCATCATTATTTAATTTTGATGTTAATTTAGAACAAGCTGCCAGAAGTTTAGGGGCCTCACCTTTAACTGCTTTTAGAAAAGTTACTCTTCCTAATATTAGTAATGGAGTAATGGCAGGTTCTGTATTTGCTTTTATTGTTTCGTTTGGTCAATTCGATGTATCTTTATTTATGTCTACTCCAAATAACACTCCATTACCTATTGCTCTTTATTGGTCTCTAAGATATACTTTTGAACCTACTGCAGCTGCAGCAGGTATATTTGCAATTTGTCTTGTTATACTTTCTATGCTTATAACTTCTAGATTAGTTAATCTGAAAAAGTTTTCAGGGGTAAAATTTTCTTAATATTTATTGGTAAATAGATTTATTTTATCATAAAAAATTAGTAATAATAATTTAAAGCTTTTATTGAGAAAACTCTGTTGTATAGTTAATATTATATGCTAAGTTTTTATAAATATTTGTATAATGGAGTAATTTTATGAATAAAAAAAATATTTCTAGAAAAAATCAATCTAGACGAAAATTTCTCAAAAACACTGCTGCTGTAACTGCTGCTGCTTCTACATTACCACTATTTAATATTAACCACGCATGGTCACAAGATGTAACTTTTGATGGACAACCTTTTGATGCTGGTGGTGCTACATTAAAACTTGGAGAGTGGGGAGGTTTCTGGGAAGAATATATGAGAGGTGCTTTTATTGATGAGTTTGAAAAAACTTATAATTGTACAGTATCATATGATGGTGCTTGGCCTTGGTTTCCAAAGTATATTGCAAATGGTCCTCAAAACCCAGCTTTTGATATATGTAATTGGAATATTCCAGAAATGGTTAAAACTCAAAAATCAGGTGATTATTTTATGACTCCTGATGATATTGCTGATGCAATACCTAATGGAAAAAATATTTGGCCATTTGCTAAAGCTACAGGTGTAGGTTTAACGTGGGCTTTTGGACAATATGCCCATGTTTATAGAACTGATTTAACAGATCCAAATCCAACAACTTTTGAATCTTTTTGGGAAGACAGATTTGCTGGCATGAGAGGAACTTATATAACTTCTAATACTCTGCAAATGGTTTTCTTTATTTGTGCTTGTGCTCAATTTGGTAAAGACGAATATGATCTTAAAGCTGGATTTCAAGCTATGAAAGATGCAATGCCTGCTAAAATTTCTGATTTTACTGGTAATATGCAAACATTAGTTGAAAGAGGTGAGGTTCATATAGGTGTTCAATGGGAAGGTGAAATATATTTACAAATGGATAAAGGAATTCCAGTTGCTCCAATCGTTTGGCAACACAGAAAACCAATCTTAACTCAAACTCATACTGTTAGTAAATATGCTGATCCTATGCAGAAGAAACTTGCACTTGCATATGTAAATGCGAAATTAGATCCAAAATTTATGAATGGTGCAGGTGAAACATTTTATTTAAGACCTACAATAAAAAATGCTGAATTACCTGAATTACTAACTTCTAAAGGTGTTACAAATGATGCAGGAGCATTAGATGATTTATTTACACCAGATTGGAATTGGTATTTAGATAATGAAGATGATATAGTAGAAACTTGTAATGAAATTTTTGCTAGTTAATTCTTAATATTTATTTTTGTGGCCATTCAATATGGCCACAATGTTTTTATGTTCGATTTAAAATTAAATAATCTTTCAAAAAAATTTGATGAACTGCTTGCTGTAAATGATGTAAGTTTTAATATTAATTCTGGAGAATTTTTTTCTGTTTTAGGACCGTCTGGATGCGGCAAATCAACAACTTTAAGAATGATTGCAGGATTTGTTATGCCGTCAGGTGGAAAAATATTAATTGGTGATAATGACATAACTTATCAGGCACCGGAAACTAGAAATATAGGTTTTGTCTTTCAAAATTATGCAATTTTTCCTCATATGAATGTATTTGATAATATCGCATTTGGATTAAAAATGAGAAATATTAATAAAAATGAAATTATTGATAAGGTAAAAAAATCATTAGAACAAGTTAACTTGTTAGGATTTGAAAATAGATACCAAAGAGAACTTTCAGGAGGGGAGCAACAAAGAGTTGCTTTGGCTAGAGTCTTAGTAACTGAACCTCAAATTCTTTTACTTGATGAACCTTTAAGTGCGTTAGATAAAAAACTAAGAGAAGAGATGAAAATCTGGATAAAAGAACTTCAAAGAAAATTAAAGATTACAACTGTATATGTTACACATGATCAATCAGAAGCCCTTACAATGTCAGATAGAATTGCTATTATGGATAAAGGAAAAATATCTCAGATAGGAACTCCAACTGAAATTTATGAAAAACCAGCAAATAAATTTGTTGCAGATTTTATTGGAATTTCAAATTTTTTACCTTTAGAAAAAAAATCATACTCGGGTGATTATATCAATGTTTCTTTTTTGAATCAAAATTTTCAATTAAAAATTAATGAAAAAATTAATCAGGAATTTTCATCAGCTGTATTAAGACCAGAACATATTATATTTAATCCCAATACAGATAAAGATATTTGTATATTAGAGGGAACTATAGATATTATCTCTTACCAAGGAGCTATAATTAGATATATAATTAATTCAAATGAATTCAAATTCATATCTGAGTTTTCAAATTTACCAGAATCAAAAATATTTAAAGAAGGTGAAACTGTAAAATTTGGTTTTGATATAAATAATTTAGTTTTAGTTTAGATAAAATTTAGCTGATTTTTTCTATTGGAATATACTCATCCCAAACCTTAAATGGAACAGGTCCGAAAGTATCTAATGCTTCTTTACTTCTCATATTTTCAGGAACACTAACTCCAATAACATTTACTCTTTGACCATATTTAACATCTTCTGCAGTAATTGGTTCAGCAGTTTCTAAATCTACAAGACAAATCAAATCAGGGACCATTGCTACTGGTTTGTTATCTACTAATGCAATTAAAAATTCATTTTGCAATTGCACTACCATTTCTTGATTAGGATCACTCAAAGATGTTAATTTTACAGTTCCTTTTGCCCATCCATCTGTAGATTCCCTTAATAAGTCTGTAACTTTACCTTCAAATAATAGTTTACAAAATCTTTTATCAAAACTCGTTTTAAAATAGTCAATAATTCCATTTAAAGGACTCTTACCAGTGTCTCTAGCTTCTCTAATTGATTTTCCAATTTCATATGCCAAAGTACAAGTATGATGAACTGAAGTTTCTTTCATTTGTTTTCCAGTCATTGGGTATAAAGCTATCTCTGATTTTGTTCCCATTTGCATACATACAACTCTCGCAAACATTTCTGATGCATGATTATTCTCAGCATTAACTATTATTTCGTTATCTTTTTCATCTCTAACAATTACCGGTGAGCAATTAACTCCATAAACTCCAAATGTGCACATTTGGAGTTCTGGAAATGCTCTACCCATTCCATCTCCATCAATAACTGGCAAGCCAGTATAAGAGCTTAAAATAAAAGGGAGTGTGCCATTTATTCCACCAGCTTCTGCTCCAATAAGAGCTGTAGCTTTTTTCCCCATTAATTCTTCCATTTTTCTTAAAGCTTTAATGCAAGACTTAGCATTTGGTAGTCTTTCTACAATTACTGTCGGAGCTCCCATAACAGCTATAGGAATTATTAATGCATCATCATCAACTTCAGAACCTTTAATTAAATTGCAATTAATTCCCTTTTCTAATTCTTGTCTTAACATTAACCCTCCAACATAAGGATTTCCACCACCACCTGTGCCTAAAAAAGCTGTCCCTCTTAAGAAATCATCTAGATTTTTTAATGTTAGTTCTTTCATAATTATATATTCTCCAAATCACCAATAGCTTTAATTTGTAATCTTACAGATCTACCTGGAAGATAAGCTAGTGGATTTTCATTTATTTCCATAATCTCTATAGATTTTTCAATAGCACCTGCTTCTTTTGCTTTTTCTTTTGCTTCTATACTTGCTTGCTCTATAGTTTTATCTCTCCCTAATTTATCATAATGAAATACTCTATCAACTTCTCCACTAACTTGACCTAAAGCAGCTCCTACTGCATTTGCAACAGAAAAGTTTTCTGGAATTATTAGTTCAGAAACACCTTTAACATTCTCCTTATTAATAATAGTGCCACCACCAACAAAAATAGCTGGGACATCTTGAGAACTAGTTTTCATTTTATCAATTGAATCTTCTAGGAGTTTAGTTATTTGTTTTTTTGCATTTTCTACAATATTTTTATCTATATCTTTTATTAATTCTGGATTTCCTATTTTTAAATTATATTTTGCAACTGCAATATCTGTAGTTGTTAGAGTATCACCTCCAAAAACTTTAGCTTTTTTAGTTAACATATAACCAACACTATCAGGTCCTATTATCTTTCCATCTTCTCTAACTATACTTCCGCCGCCTAGACCTATTGAAACAATATCTGGCATTCTAAAATTAGTTCTTACACCACCAACATCAGTAGCAACAGCTGATTGTCTTGGAAATCCTTGTTTAATATATCCAATGTCCGACGTTGTACCACCAATATCTACTATAATTGATTCTTCTATGCCTGATAGAAATGCTGCTCCTCTCATGCTATTTGTTGGACCACACGCAAATGTTAGTACTGGATAAGATTTTACTTTTTCTGGTCGCATTAAAGTTCCATCGTTTTGACTTATGTATAAAGGAGCTTTTATATTTAAATTTTTAAGCGCAGTTTCAAATGCTTCTACTATATCTTCTGCTAATTTAGATAAAGCCGCATTAATTATTGTAGCATTTTCTCTTTCAATTAATCCTACTTTTCCAATTGCATTAGATAAAGATATTTTAACGTTTGGAAGTTTTTTGGAAATTATTTCGGCTGCTTTTTCTTCCATTTCTGAATTCAAAGGAGAATAAACAGAATTTATTGCTATACTATCTACATCTGTTTTAGAAATTTTATCAACTATTTTATTAATTTCATCTGTATCAAGAGGAGAAATTTCTCTTCCATCTACTTCATATCCTCCTTTTGCAAAAAATTTTACTGGATTTAAAGTTTGCACTAAATCTTCTGGCCAGCCAATCATTTGAACTAGACTATCAGAAGCTGGTAAGCACAATCTAATAGCAGCAATTTTTTGTAATCTTTTTCTTTCAACTAAAGCATTGGTAAAATGAGTTGTTCCAATCATCACGCTTGTAATTTTGTCAGCACTGATTTTACCTTTATCCAAAACAGATTTTATTACATTAAATACACCATCTCCAACATTAGGAGTAGTAACAGTTTTATCTGATACTAGCACCTTACCATTCGACATAATTACGCCGTCTGTATTTGTGCCACCAACATCTACTCCAATTTGCATATTTTACTCTATTTTAGCTAGTTTTAATATTTACTATATTTAATAATAGGTCAACAAATAAAATTGATATTAATTTTTTATATTATAATTACTCCAAAAATGTAATAAGATTATTAGTAAATATATTAGGGGGTAAAATGCCACACAATATTAGAGTTGTAACACCTATTACCTCAAAAGGTTTTAGGAAATCTGAAGATTTAGAGGCTATTGGAAAAAATGTTTTTACTGTAAGTCATTCAGAAATAGATATAGGACCAGGATCAATAGAATGTGAATATGATGAAGCAATGTCATTACCTGGAACTATTTTAAAAATTATTGATGCAGAAAAAGAGGGATGTGATGCTGTAGTAATTGATTGTATGGGAGATCCAGGTTTACATTCTGGAAGAGAATGTGTCTCTATTCCAGTTCTTGGTCCTTGCGAAACTGCGATGCATTATGCAAGTATGTTAGGTCATAAGTTTTCAGTTTTAACAGTATTAGAAAGAATAAGACCTATGTTTGAAAATCAGGCAAAAATTTATGGAGTTTCTGAAAAATTGGCATCTGTAAAATCTGTTGATATACCAGTTCTTGAATTAGAAGATGATCTTGATAGAACTGTAAATGAATTAACTAAACAAGCCATAGAGGCTGTAGAAAAAGATAAATCTGATGTTATGATTTTTGGATGTACAGGAATGTTAGGTTGTGCAGAATCTATAGAAAAAAATTTAAAATCTAAGGGATATCATATACCAGTTATAGATCCTGTGCCTTTAGCAGTTAACAGTGCTTATATTCTTTCAAAGTTAAAATTAACACAAAGTAAACATTGTTATGCTACTCCACCTGAAAAAGGAATGGTTGGTTATGGTGAGCCAAAAATTAGAGCTGTAAAATAATTAACAATGAAAAATAGAATTGTTCGTTTTTCAAAATTTGGGGGGCCAGAAGTTTTAGAAATATTTAATGAAAAAATAAAACTTCCTGATAAAAATGAAGTTAGAATAAATATTAAAGCTCTAGGTTTAAATCAAGCAGAGGTTATGCTTAGAGAGGGAAGATATGTTGGCACCCCCATATTACCTTCAAGAATTGGAATAGAAGGATCTGGAATTATTGATGAAGTTGGTACAAATGTTCATGATTGGAAAGTAGGTGATGAAGTTTGTGCCATTCCTTTTTTATCTTGTGATCATAATGATTATTGGACATCAGATTCAATAAATAAATATGGCACATATGGAGATACGGCAATCGTTCCAGCTTGGACGATAACAAAAAAAATTCCTCATCAAACATTTGAAGAAGCTGCTGCAGCATGGTGTCAATATTTAACTGCTTGGGGAGGCTTAGTTTATAAATCAAATATTGAAAATAGCAAATGGTGTGTCATAACAGGAGCTTCTAGTAGTGCAGCTATTGGAGCTATGCAAATAGTTAAAATTTTTGGATTAAAAACAATTGCTATAAGTAGAACTTTAAAGAAGGAAAAGGCTTTAAAAGAAATAGGTTATGATGAAGTTTTATCTCTTGACAATAGTAATTTGGAAAAAGATATTATGGATATTACTAATGGAATAGGCTTTGATTTGTCTTATGATTGTGTAGGGGGAGAGCATTTTATAAAATTAATAAATACTGTAAAACCTAGAGGATTAATTGTTAATTACGGTAATTTAAATTTAAACTCATGTCCTGTACATACGCTTCCTTTACTTGCAAAAAGAATTGAAATTAGATTTCATAGTATATTTGACACAATGAGATTTGAAGATCAGAGAATAAAAGGAGTGAATTGGATTAATGATCAAATGGAAAAAAAGAATTTAAGGCCTATAATATCAAAAACTTTTACTCTAAATAATGTTGTAGATTCACATAAATATCTAGCTGAGGGAAACCAGTTAGGAAAAACAGTAGTAACAACATAATTATATTTTATAATTCATGACTCTATCAATAGTAGCTAGAGACCATAAAACTGGTGACTTTGGAGTATGTGGATTTACAGATATTGCTGGATACGGAAGTTTAGTTCCACATGTAAGTTTAAAAGGAGCAGTTGCTACACAAGCATATGTTAATGTTGATAATGGGTTAAAAATTATGGAATTAATTGATTCAAATATCAATATTAATAAAGCTGGGAATATAGTTATCAATAATGACAAAAATAAACACATGAGACAAATGGCAGCGATTGATAAAAATAATTATTTTGAATGGACTGGAGAAAATACATTAAACTGGAAAGGATATATAAAAGATAATAATTTTATAGTTTCTGGCAATTGTATGGAATCAATCAAAGTTTTAGAATCATCAGCTAACTATTATAATAAAAACCTCAATGAAGATTTTCCATTAAGATTAATTAAATCAATTCAAGCAGGCGAAAATGCAGGAGGTCATATTAAAAATGTTGAATATTATGATTCTAATTTAAACAAAAAAATATCAAAAAAGACTACTGATATATTTGGTAAATACATGTCAGCAGGTTTA
>CETH01024469.1_pt1 | contig 17662 bp, 12 predicted proteins | sample 361461 | NCBI WGS metagenome assembly CETH01 (sample SAMEA2622695, study PRJEB7988) | marine metagenome | isolation source: saline water (ENVO:00002010), including
GTTGTTACTTACCTGCTGATATTTTTGCAAGATTAAATAGGATGATTGGAAATAATGTATTGATGGTATCAGGAAGCGATGCACATGGTACTCCAGTAGTTATAAGCGCATTACAAGAAGATAAAACTCCTGAAGAATTATTTCAATATTATGACAATGATATAAATAAAACTTGGTCAAATTTGAAAATTACCTTTGATTTATTTACATCCACAAGAACACAAAATCATGAACAAGTTGTGCAAAATATTTTTTTGGATTTATTAGAAAAAGATTTGATTTATTCTAAGGATATGATTTTGCCTTACTGTGAAGATTGCGAAAGATTTTTAGCCGATAGGTATGTAGAAGGAACTTGCCCAAATAAAGATTGCAATTCTAAAGATGCCAGAGGGGATCAATGTGATGCTTGTGGAAAAACCTTAGATCCAAAAGATTTAATTGATATGATTTGTAAAATTTGTTCAAAGTCTGATGTTATAGATTTTAAAAACTCAGAACACTATTTTTTAAAACTAAGTTATTTTGAGAAAGAATTGAAAAATTGGTTAAATTCAAAAAATAATTTTAAACCTAATGTACAAAAAACTTCTTTGGGATTTATGTCTGATGGATTGATGGACAGACCAATTACAAGAGATATTGACTGGGGAATCAAAGTGCCAATAGACGGATGGGAGAATAAAAGAATATATGTATGGTTTGAAGCTGTAATAGGATATTTATCAGCTTCAATTGAATATTTTTCAGATAAAAAAAATAAAGACCAATGGAAAGATTATTGGAAGATGGACAGTGAATCTTATTATTTTATGGGTAAAGATAATATAATTTTTCACTCAGTAATACTGCCTGCTATTTTACTAGGCAAAGGGGATTTAAATCTTCCGCATAATATACCAGCTAATGAGTATTTAAATTTGGAAGGAAAACAACTTTCAACAAGTCGAAATTGGGCTTTGTGGGCTAATGAGTTAAGTGAAATATACGAAACAGACACAATTAGATATTCTCTTGCTTCTAATCTGCCTGAAAATTCAGACACAAATTTTAGCTTGGATGAATTAATTAGATCTAACAATCAAGAATTAGTAGCAGCATACGGTAATTTAGTTAATAGAGTTGTTAATATTTCTGTTAAAAATTTTGACTCCATCATTCCTTCAATATTAGAAATTGACGATGATGGAAGAGAAATTTTAGCTTTTTGTAAAGAGACTATGTCCAATGTGAAAACTGAAATTTTACAAACTAGAATTAGATCGGGCTTAAGAGAAATTATGAAATTATGTGGTAAAGTTAATAAATATATTGACCAAAAAGAACCATGGAAATTAGTAAAAACAGACAAAGATAAAGCTAGCGAAGTAATATGGGTTTGTTTAAGTGCAATTAATTGTTTAAAAATTTTATTTTATCCATATATTCCAGACTCTTCTGTCAAACTGCATTCTATGTTGGGATTTGACCATAAAAGCGAATTTGAATGGGAATGGAGTGAAAACGATTTACCACCTGGGCAAACTTTAAGTTTTACTGGCCCGCTATTCAAGAAAATAGAGGACTAATTTGGGCATTTCTTCATCACTGAAACATGATATTAATAATCTTATTAAAAATGAATTAGAGCTTGTCAAAAATAATTTAATTTCTATTGATTTTAATGATGATTATATTAATAATCTTGTTAATGAAGTGACAATCACATCACAAAAAGGTAAATTATTACGTCCTATTTTAACTTTGTTAATTGGGAATTTTTCTCCAAATAATAATTCTTTAATCAAAGAAAGAATTATTAACATGGCTGTAGCGATAGAACTACTCCATACCGCAAGTTTAGTCCACGATGATATTGTAGATAATGCAACACATAGACGAGGAGAGAAATCATTCAACAATAATCATGGAGATGATATGGCAGTAATGATGGGAGATATTTTGTTTGCTAAATCCGCAACATTTGTATGTGATACTAATAACATTGATGTTGTAAATAAATTTGCAAATACCATTGTTGATTTATCTACGGGGCAGTTATTAGAAATGCAAAGCAGAAATAATTATTCTCAGACTAAACAAGAATATTTGTATAGAATTAGAAAAAAAACATCATCATTATTTGAAACAGCAGCCTGGTCAGGAGGTGTTTTATCAGAATTTGAAAACTCTCACTGCGATATGTTAAAAGTCTATGGCGAGAATTTAGGTTACGCTTTTCAGATTTTTGATGATATCAAGGATTTTTCAGAAACCGAGAATTATAGCATTACAGGCAAAAACCCAGGTATAGACATTGCAAATGGTATATTTACTTTACCGGTTATTATTTCACTTAATGATAAAAAGAATAATCCATTTTTAACTTCTGATGATCAAATTAATATGAAAAATGCAAAAAAATTTTTGGATTTAAATGGCTACATGAAACAATCTATGGACATTGGAAATGAATATATTTTTTCTGCAAAAAATTCTTTGAAATTATTCCCTGATTCTGAATTGAAATATTTACTTTGTGAAATTGCAGACTCAATAAATTAGATTATTATTATTTCTGGCATACTCAGTTTTGCCATTGATTATAGTGTGATTGATTTGTAAATTGTCAATTGTTGAAGATTTAGATATTTCTTCATTTAAAACAATAATATCAGCATTTTTACCAACTTTCAGAGTACCGATTTTATTTTGTTTTTTTAACGCCTTTGCATTTCCATATGTAATAGCTTTTATGATTTCAAACAAATCTACTTTATTTTTATTTCCAATTATATTCTTACTTTTTGTAGTTCTATTTATTGATGAACTAATAATATTTATTGGATTAATTGATCCAAATGGCGAGTCTGTCCCAACACCAATATTAAATTTATATTTATAACTGTCATTTAAATTAAAAATTGAATCTATATCAAAATCCTCTTGATTCTGAATATAAAAATCACCATGATCATATATGAAATTCGGATTAAATATTAGATGTAAATTTTTATCTTTATAAACTTTGAATGTATTAGGTAAAAATTCAGTAGCATGTTCAAGTCTTATCAATCTACTACCTAGAAATTTATTTAGTTTTTCATATAAAGTATGTAAAATTTTAAAAATTATATCAGAACTAATTGCATGGAAAGCTAAATCATTTTTACTTATAGATATGTGATTTTTCAAAATCATTTCAATTTCACTCATACTTATTTCTTCAGGAAATATAAATTTTGTAGGTCCAATATATAATTTTTCATTGGATTTTATTTCTTTAAATTGTTCGACATTTTTGTTCCCCAACATATAGCATATGTTTAAATTTAATTTATTTTCCTTTATTAAATTTTTATACGTATTAAATTTTGAGATATCATTATTTACTCCTGCATCAACAATTGTTGTGTATCCATATTTCATTAAGAGCTTATTGTATTTTTCGACATTATCTTTGAAATTTGATTGTTCTTGATTAGATATTTTTTGATGAATCTTTTGTGAATCAACAGGAAATTTGTAATCATTGATATTGATTTTTAAATTTTTAATAGCTAATGAATTTAAAAATATTAAATGACCAGTCCTATGTTTAATAATTAACGGAATATTTAAATTAAGTTCATCAAAAAATTTTAAATCTAAATTTCCTTTAATATTTCTATGCTCAAACCCATAAAACTTAAGTATTTTTTTATTTTTACAATTAGTATTTTTAAGATATTTTTTTAGATCATCTGCAGATCTAAATTTGATTTCTGAAAGGTCAATGCTCCCCATATTTGATACAACTTCCAAAGGGTGACAATGACCATCTATAAGACCAGGAAGTATACTCTTGTTTTCACAGTCAATTATATCTAAATCATTTAGAGATAAGTTTATTTTATTTTTATCACCAATAAATATGATCTTCCCTTTATCGATTAAAATTGACTCCGAATTCAATGAAGGGAAAATTTTAGCGTTGGTGAGTAACTTCATTTGTGGTGGTTTAGTAAATGTTTATAATTTTTCCATTTTTGTAAAAATCTTTTGTAATTATCTTTACTTAATTCGTCGCGGGTTTTAGGATGTGTATTTTCCCATATACTATGGGCGTGTCTTTTTATTTTCAAGTTAGGATTTGATAATAATTTTAAATTTGCATTTTTTATTTGAAATGAAAAATCAATGTCCAAATTTCTATAAAATCTGAAATTTTCCCTAAACATTCCTGCTTTACTAATTATTTCTCTTCTAAATGCAAGTAAATATAATTGTATTGCGTCAACAAACTCTTTCTTTTCAGAGATTTCATGGAAGTGATGAAGATCGTCAGTTTTAAGTCCATATGGGCCAACCAATCCAATTTTCATGTTATTTAAATCATCTATAATAACTTTGAAAATATCTTCTTTGATTTCGATGCTGGTATCAACTAAAAATATATATTTTCCAAGTGATTTTTTAATCATTATATTTCTAACTGACCCGGCACCACAAATCGGGTCTATATGTGTGAAAAATATATTTTTTTTATGTTTATATTTATTTAATATTATTTCTTTCTTATCTGTTGGTGTTCCATTAACTGCAATTTGTATTTCATAAGAAAAACTTTTTGGAATATTATTAGTAATTGAATTTATACATCTTTCAAAATCATTTGTATATTCGTCCAATATAAGACATACAGAAATATCATATTCATCTTTGACAAAAAGATTAGATTTTAATTCTGTAGATCCTGATATAGTATGTTCTGAATTTGTTTTTTCATAATTTGATACTTTTTTTACCCTGTAATCTCCATCACTAAAATCATAGTATTTAATATTTTTTGAATTTATAGAATTTGTTCTAATTTTATCTGACTGATCAAAGTTTTTTGAAATTCGATTTTTTTTCCTTACTTCATATTCATCGTTTGGCAGTTCAAATTTATTTTCGTTTAAGTAGTATTTATTAAAATCAAGACTTAGTACATTGTCAATATATTCAAAAAAATAACATATTTCAGATTTGTTGAGATCTGATTTTGCAGATTGCCATAAAATTGATAATACTTTTGATGTGTTCAGATTATTTAGCAATGCTATATCAGCTTGCTCAGACCACATTTTGACTTTATCAATATTAATTGAATCATTTGAATGTTTGTTGATCCAATAAATGTGTCTTAATTTATTTAATCCCTTTTGAGCAGCTTTCAATGCGGAAAACGTGAAATTTAATTTTGTTCTGTAGCTGGTCATCAAGCACAAATATCGAAATGCCAAAGGATCAATTGATCTTTTAGAAATATCAGAAATCAAATATTCGTTTTGCTTTGATTTTGACATTTTAACTCCTTCTGATAATAGATGTTGCCCATGGATCCAGTAATTTACATGTTTTTTACCAAAAGTACCTTCACTTTGAGCTATTTCTCCTTCATGATGTGGGAAAATATTATCAACACCTCCAGTGTGGATATCAAATTGTTCTCCTAGATATTTATGTGCCATAGCTGAACATTCAATATGCCATCCAGGAAAGCCTCTTCCAAATTGACTTTCCCAAATTAATTCTCTATTTTCATTAGTTGATTTCCAAATTGCAAAATCATTTGGATTTTTTTTATTAGGATCGGATTCTTCATTATTATTTAATCTTGATAAATTTGAAATATTTCCTGATAATTTCCCGTATTCTCCAAATTTATTAATTTCAAAATATACATTTTGGTTACTTATGTAAGCCATTTTATTATTGATTAACTTTTCTATCATTGAAAGCATTTCACCAATATGTTGCGTAGCTTTAGGGTGATAATCAGCTTTTTTGATATTTAATGCATTTTCGTCAATAAAAAATTTTTCTGTATATTCTTTTGCGATATTAGATGCGGATTTTCCTTCTTTTATAGCCGCTTCAATTATCTTGTCTTCGCCTTGCTCAAGCATTTCTTGTCTCATGTGCCCAACATCAGTTATGTTTTTCACATGTGTTACTTTATATCCAATATGTTGAAGTGTTTTTTTTAAAATATCTGCCAAAATATAGGTTCTCATATTACCTATGTGTGCATCTCTATATACCGTTGGACCACAGGTATAGATTTTGACATTATCATCAATCGGTATAAATTTTTCTATCTTTTTACTGAGTGTATTAAAAAGATAGAGATTTTTATCTGTTTTTGGTAAATTCATAATATATATTCAGATTAAATTATACCTAGAAATAATTGTAATTGTTATATCCAAAAGGTTCTAATTATCTTTTATCTAAAAAAATAATTATTATTTAAATGCAAACTGTAGGTTATTTTTTACATTCTGAAAAAAATAGTAAAAATGTAAAAAAGAAATATCAAAATTTATTAAATGAATATTGTTCTTTACGTGGTCACACAGTAGTTAGTACTTTTGTAGATAATAATATGACAAGATTGTCTATATATAGCGAATTTGAAAAATTACGTGATGATATTAAATCAAACCAAAATAGTTATTTAGTTATAATTAACAACTCATCAGATTTAGGTAGATCAATAGAAGAAATCACAGATAATTTGATTTGGTTTGAAGATAATAAATGTAAAGTTCTTTGCATTGATGATGAAAATCCAGATCCATATCAAGATACTGTTAATCGATATATATATAATAATAATGATCAGTGGTCTTCTTTTGTCTCACATAAAATGAAAAAAAAATTTGCTAATGGTAAATGGATGGGCAGATTACCGTATGGTTATAAATTAGATGAAAATGGTTGTTTAATTGTATCTTCAAATGAATCTTTAGTAGTAAAAGAAATCTTTGATTTGTATGTTAATCAAAATTTAGGAATTAGAAAAATAACAGCAATTTTAAACCAAAAGAAATATAAAACAAAAAAAAATAATTCCTGGAATATTTCCACTGTATATGATTTAATTAAAAATCCAGTGTATATTGGAACTTCTAAAAGATTTGGGGTTTCTATACCTAATTCGCATTCTATTATTATTGAAAACTCCGTGTACACTGCAGCTCAACAAAAACTATTCATGAGAAGTCCTGTTCGGACGAAAATTAATCCTGAAAATTATCTTTTATCAGGTATTTTGCATTGTGGTTTTTGTGATTCTAGAATGATAGGAGTTACTAAAAATATAAAATATATAAATAACAATAATTTAAGTAAAAATAGGTACAGATATTATCGTTGTTCTAAAAAACAAAATTCAGGTAATTGTAATTCTAACTCTGTGGAAGCAGATAAATTTGAGAAAAAGTTTATTTTAAAATTTGATAAAGAGTTGTACTCACCTAAAATTGATATAGCTAAAAAATTTCCTAAGATATTAAAAAAGATAGAATTGAAACGTAAGAAGTCACTTACAAATGCTCAACGGTTATTCAAGGATGCTTTAATTAATACCGCTAAAGGTAAGATTGGTGTAGATGTTTTGAAATTATATCTCAAACAATACCAGGAAATGAAAAATTCTACTGAATACAAAATAAATTTAAAAAATGTATTAGGTAAGAATGACTTGAAATTAAATTTTATAAATAAAGTTAGTGTTCAAGGTTCAGATTTTAAAATTTACTATGAAAGAGCTTCGTGATTTTAACTTGTAATAATATTTTCATTTATAAAGTTATAAATTTCTTTATCTGAATAACCCATGCTTTTTAAAATCTCATTATTGTGTTCTCCCAACAATGGAGGCGGTAATTTTGGCTTGGATTCTGAATCAGAAAATTTGATTGGAAAATTGAGATTTTGAATTTGTCCTAACTTTGAATGGTCAATATTTATAATCATTTCTCGTTCTTTGATTTGCTCGTGGTTTAATATTTCTTCTATATTCAAAATCGGACCACAAGGAACACCACTATTAATTAGAATTTCTACCCAATCTGATGTCGATTTATTTTTAAATTCTATATTTAAAATTTCTACAAGACTATTTAGATTTTTCATCCTTGAAGCATTATCAATGAATTTATCATTTGTTATAAGATCTTCCCTACTAAGTGCATTGCATAATTTTTCCCAATTAGCTTGATTTGCAGCACCTATATTTATGTATCCATCAAGAGTTTGAAAAGCTTGGTAGGGAGCTGATAATCTATGCGCAGTTCCACTTTGTGTAGAAATTTCTTTTGTTGCAAAATATATCCCTGATTCCCATATAGTATAAGATAACCCGGATTCTAGTAATGAGGTTTCTACAAATTGGCCTTTATTTGTTTTTAGCCTTTTTATATATGCACCTAATATGCCAAGAGCAGCATAAACTCCAGCATTTAAATCACAAATGGGGACACCAATTTTTACTGGATCTCCATTTGGTGTACCTGTTAAACTCATTAGTCCCGACATTCCTTGAGCAATTAAATCAAAACCTGGTCTGTTTTTATATGGACCATTTGAACCAAATCCGGAAATACTACAATAAATTATTTTTGGATTTATTTCATTAATTACATCTTCATATCCCAGTCCCATTTTTTCTAGAGCTCCTGGTCTGAAATTTTGGATAAATACATCAGCATCTTTGATTAAATCTTTTAATATTTCTAACCCTTTTGGGTCTTTCATATTTAGAGCTATGCTTTTTTTATTACGGTTTATCATTAAAAAAGCAGCTGATTCACCTTCAATAAATGGTGGGCCAAATCTTCTTATATCATCACCGCCATTAGGTTTTTCTACTTTTATAATTTCTGCTCCCATATCACCAAGCATCATTGTGCAAAAGGGGCCAGCTAATATTTGTGTACAATCTATAACTTTTAATCCATTAAGTATATCCATTTGTTTGCCTTTGAACTTAGTTTAACTTTTTCAATAAATGAATATATCAATGATAATTGACATAAAAAATTATGGCTACTATACTTTTGAGTAAATATAAATATCAACGAAGATCAGAATAGTAAATATTTAAATTGTTTTATAGAGAGAATTTTGGATAGCTTTATGCTAGCTGTGATCCAAATTAAAATAATATTATTGAATGGGACTGTGAGTTGACATATTAAATGAGTGACTATTTTTATAGTAATTAGGGTGGCACCGCGGTTTAACCGTCCCTTTGAGGACGGTTTTTTTTATTTTAGGGAAAATTGATATGAATAAAATAAGAGTATTTAGCGGCATACAACCATCTGGAGAGATGCATTTAGGTAACTATTTGGGTGCCGTAAAACAATGGGTTGAAAACCAAGGCAAAGAAAAAGAAAACTTTTATTGTATAGTTGATTTACATGCACATACTATACTAAGAGATCCAGTAGATTTAAGAGATAACATAAGAAGTTTGGCTGCTATGTTGTTTGCATGTGGCCTATCCCATGAAAAATCAACAGTATTTATACAAAGTCAAGTAAGAGCTCATGCTGAGGCTTGTTGGTTACTTAACTGTGTTACTCCAATGGGTTGGCTTGAACGAATGACACAGTTTAAAGATAAAAAAGAGAAATTAAACAGTATTTCTGCAGCACTCCTTGATTATCCTGTACTGCAAACTGGAGATATTATTCTTTACGATGCTGATGAGGTTCCAGTGGGAGAAGACCAAAAACAACATGTAGAACTAGCTAGGGATATTGCTCAAAGATTTAATAATTTATTTGGAGAAACTTTCAAACTTCCTGAGCCGATAATACCTACAATTGGAGCAAGAGTTATGAATCTAAGTAATCCAAGTTCAAAAATGTCAAAAAGCTTTGATGAAGATGACGGTGGAGTAGTTGGACTGTTGGATGATGACAGTAAAATTGTAAAATCTATTAAACGTGCTGTTACAGACTCAGGAAATGATATAGTTTTTTCAAATGATCCTGAAAAAGCGGGTGTAAATAATTTGTTAGGAATATATAAAGTTATTACAGGAAAATCTTCAGATGATGTTGAAAAAGATTTTGAAGGTGCTCGCGGATACGGGATATTAAAAGAAAAAGTAGCAGAAGTTGTACTAGAAACAATTAAGCCTATTAGACAAAAATATAATGAATATATAAGTGATCAATATGAGTTAGATAGATTATTGGATATAGGGGCTGAAAATGCTAGATTAATTTCTGAACCAAAAGTATTAGAAATGAAAAATAAAATGGGATTTATTTAGTATGAATAATTTAGTTGATTTTGAAACATTTGATTCCAAGTACGATGCCAAGAGCTATATAGCTCTTGGAAGAGAAATATACGTTGACTTGGAAACTCCAGTTTCAATTTTCTTGAAAGTTTCTAATGGGAAAAATTCTTTTTTATTAGAAAGTGTAGAAGGAGGGGAATCTATAGGAAGATATAGTTTTATTGGATTAGGTGGTTATAAGAAAATTATTTCTAATGATCAAAACCCTATTGATATGATATCTGATCTGACCAATATTGACATAGTTAAACCTGAATGGTTAGAAAGATTTTTTGGAGGATTAGTGGGATATATTTCTTATGACGCAGTTAAATACTTCGATGAAATTAACCTGCCAACCAAAAAAGGCTTAGATTTACCAGAATCATGTTTTTTGTTTGTAACAGATTTCCTAGTATACGATCATTTAAAACATAGATTATTTATTGTTTCATATGCAGATTGTTCTAAAGGTTCAAGTAAATACATTTATGATGAAACTATGAGTAAAATAGATTCAATCCAAAGTAGATTACAAAACAATACATCTAATGTATATCGAGAGTATGAAAATATTCAAAACTCTGTAGTGGAAGAAAATATCTCAAAAGAAGATTTCATTGAAAATGTTCAAACAATAAAAAGTCAAATTGAGGAAGGGGAGATAATCCAAGCTGTATTTTCAAGAAGAATATCTAAGAAAACATCTGCTCACCCTTTTATGATTTATAGAGCTTTAAGATCAATAAATCCGTCCCCTTTTATGTATTATATGGACCTTGATGATCATTTTGTTGTGGGTGCTTCTCCTGAATTATTAGTGCAAGTGGAGGGTGATAATATAAATTCTGTTCCTATTGCCGGAACCCGACCAAGAGGATTAAATGATAAAGAAGACCAAAAGATTATTGATGAATTTTTGAAAGACCCAAAAGAGAAAGCTGAACATATTATGTTAGTTGATCTTGCTAGAAATGATGTTGGTAGAGTTAGTGTCCCTGGTTCAGTTAAAGTTACTGAGTATATGGATGTAAAGAAATTTTCCCATGTAATGCATATGGTTTCACATGTAACTGGTAAAAAAAATCCAAACATCTCTTCTTTGGAAGTATTTAAATCATGTTTTCCTGCAGGTACTGTTTCTGGAGCCCCTAAAATAAGAGCTATGGAAATAATATCTCAATTAGAAAAAGACAAACGAGGTCCTTATGCAGGAGCTTTAGGTTTATTTGACTTTTTTGGAAACATCGAAGTGTGTATAACTCTAAGAACTCTTTTAATAAAAGATGGTGTTGCATCAGTCCAATCAGGGGGAGGAATAGTATATGATAGTATTCCCGAATTAGAATTTGAAGAACATTTGCACAAAGCAAAAGCAGTTATACATGCCATAGAAATAGCTGAAAGACAGGAGTTTACTCGCATATGAAGATAATGATTATTGATAATTACGATAGTTTTACCTATAACATCTATCAGATAGTAGCTGAGCAAAACAAAGATACTATAGTGTTCAGAAACGATGAGATTTCAGTACCAAGAATAAATGAGATCAACCCTGATAAAATAATCATCTCTCCTGGACCATCTCATCCAAAAAATTCTGGAGTATGTAAAGAAGTAGTAAGTGAATTAGGTTCCAAAATCCCAATTTTGGGTATATGCCTTGGTCATCAAGTCATAGGATATACGCATGGATCTAAAATTGAAAAAGCACCTTCTATCTATCATGGAAAAACATCGTTTATTGAACATGATGATCACATTTTATTTAAAGGATTGCCAAATCCATTTAATGCAATGCGTTATCATTCTTTGATAATAAAGGATGAATCTTTAAACTCGGATTTTAATAAAATTGCATGGACTTCAGATAACCTAATCATGGGAATTTCACATAAAAAATTACCACTTTATGGAATTCAATTTCATCCTGAATCTATTGCTACCGAATATGGTGACAAAATATTAACCAATTTTTTAAGTATTTGACATGTTAGAATTCAACGAGATCTTATCTAAGTTATTAAAAAAAGAAAATTTAACTTTTGATGAGTCATATAGATTAATGAATGAGATTATGAATGGGCAAATTTCTGAAATCAAACTTGCTTCTGTTTTGACATCTTTGGCACTAAAAGGAGAATCAGAAGATGAAATAGCTGGAATGGCAAAATCCATGCAAGAAAATTCATTGCGTATTAAAACAGATTATGATTGCTTAGACATAGTTGGAACTGGAGGAGATAAACAATATACTTTTAATATTTCTACTACTTCTGCTTTGGTTGCTGCATCATCAGGTATAAAAATTGCTAAGCATGGAAATCGAGCAGCTTCGGGAAATAGTGGGAGTGCCGATGTTTTAGAAGCACTTAATATAGATATAGATTTAGATGTAGAAAAATCTATAAACATGTTGAATAAATATAATTTTACTTTTTTATTTGCACAAAAATTTCACCCCTCAATGAAATATGCAATGCCAACAAGAAAAGAATTAGCTTTTAAAACAATATTTAATAATTTAGGACCTTTAACAAATCCTGCTAATTCAAAATATTTAGTAATTGGAGTATCTGACATTAACACTGGAAATAAAATTTCAAATGCTTTAAGAATTTTAAACAAAACAGCTTTAGTAGTTCATGGTAAAGAAGGTCTAGATGAAGCAAGTATTTTTGGAGATACTTATGTTTGGGAAATAAGACCAAATCCTGATATAAGTGAAAATAATCATCAATTCACAAATCTTGCTGCGTCAACTGCTACACTCAAAGAATATATAATTAATCCTGATCAATTTGGATTGAAAAAAACTGACATACAAAATTTACAAGTAAAATCTCCGCAAGAAAGTGCAAATAAAATTTTAGACTTATTCAATAATAAAAATAATGAGTTGATTGGTTCTGTTTCACTAAATGCTGGATTAGGGATATATATATCGGGTAATTCTGAAGATATAAAATCTGGGATTGAAATTGCCAAGAATAATATTATAAACGGCAATGCAGCAAAATTAATTGAAAATTTATCTGAAAATAATTGAAAATGAACATTTTAGAAAAAATAGTTAAGCAAACAAAAATTGACCTCAGTGAAAGAAAAGATTCTTTACCTATTGAAATTTTAAAAGAGAACATATCGTTAGAAACTGATTCAATTAGTTTGTATGATGCATTATCTAATGATTATTTAGGAATTATATCTGAAATTAAGGACACGTCCCCAAGTAAAGGTAAATTAATGACTAAAAATAATTTTGATAAATTGGCAAATGATTACTTGAATGCAAATGTTGATGCTATATCAATTGTTACAGAAAAAAATTATTTTAATGGAAAGAAGAACAATATTCCTAGAATAAAATCATTTACAAACTATAATTCCACGCCAATAATGAGAAAAGATTTTATTGTTGATGAATATCAAATATATGAATCAAAGCTTATAAATGCAGATGCAATATTGTTAATTGCGAGTATTCTAAATATAAACCAACTTAAGCTATTTTCAGAAATAGCTTATAATCTTGATTTAGATGTGATAATAGAAGTTCACAACGAATTAGAATTGGATCAAGTATTAAAAATTGATCCCCAAATTATAGGTATCAACAATCGAGATTTAAATACATTTAATGTTGATCTAAATACAACTTTAAACATGATAAATAAAATTCCTGTTTCTGTAATGAAAATTAGCGAAAGCGGTATTTATACCAGAGATGATATGTCTAAGTTATATCAATATGGGTGTAATGCTGTATTGATTGGAGAATCTATTATTACTTCCGCTCATCCATACGAAAAAATTCAAGAATTAAGAAATTATGACTAAAATTAAAATATGTGGCCTTAAACTGAGAGAAGATGTAGAGTTTATTTCTTCATTAGATGTTGATTATGCAGGCATGATTTTTGTTGAAAATGTTAGACGCAAGATTAGTGAAATTGAAGCAGAAGAAATTTCAAATAATATTCATAAACTTAACAATGCTCCTAAGCTAGTTGGATTGTTTGCAGATCAACCAGAAAATTATGTGTTAGATATATTTAATCGTTATTCTTTAAACTATGTTCAGTTATGTGGTAATGAGAATTTAGAATATTTATCTAGATTAGGGATTCCTTTTATTAAACAAATTAAAATTGGAACAAATATTAATTTAAAAAAGATTTGTGATCAGATTGATTCTATAAGAGCCTTAAACGGGCAAGTTAGTTTGGATACATACAAAAAAGGATATTATGGAGGATCAGGTCAATTGATTAATTTATCTCATGCAGAAAAAATTGTGAATAAATATGATGTATTTCTTTCAGGAGGATTGAATTCTGATAATATTATAAACATAATAGAATCAATTAAACCATGGGCAGTAGATGTTTCTTCAGGGGTTGAAACTAATAATGTTAAAGACAAATTAAAAATAGAAAAATTTGTAAATAATATCAGGAGTTTAAAAAATTAATTCGATCACTAAAAACCATACATTTGAAAATGATATTCAGTCTAGATTAAGTAAGAAATTATCTGGTGAAGTAAGGACAGATGAAAAAACACGAATGATATATAGTACTGATGCTAGTATATATCAAATAGTACCAAAAGCTGTGGCTTTTCCAAAAACTGACGATGATTTGCAGATTATCATGGAATATTCACTTCAAAACAATATCCCGATTACACCAAGGGGTGGTGGAACTAGCCTTGCCGGAGCAACTGTAGGCGATGGAATAATTATAGACTTTTCTATGTATATGAATAAAGTTTTAGATTATAACCCTGAAGAAAATTGGGTTGAAGTACAACCAGGTATAATTTTAGATGAATTAAATCAATATATGGCTCCTGAGAATAAAATTTTTGGACCTGATCCTAGTACAAGTAACAGAGGGAATATAGGCGGGGCAATAGGAAATAATTCTTGTGGAGCTCACTCGTTGCTTTATGGAAAAACTATAGATAATGTAATAGAACTTAATGCATATACTGCAGGTGGGAATAATTTAAAATTAGGTCCAAGAGGAGCATCTTATTTTGAACAACAACTTTCAGGACTTGAAGGCAATATATTAAATACACTTAATTCGATAAGAAAAAATTATATCCCTGAAATAAAAAGTAAATATCCATCAATACAAAGACGAGTTTCTGGATATAACCTTGACGAACTTGTAAATATAGATAATTTTAATACAGCTCAATTTGTAGTTGGCTCAGAAGGAACATTAGTAACTTTTTCAAAAGCAAAAGTTAAAGTCCATGACAAACCTAAATTTGTTGGGTTGGCTTTAATTCATTTTGACGATTTAATATCCTCTATGGAAGCTACTGTTGCTATATTAGAACACAATCCTTCCGCTATTGAGCATATAGGTAGTATGATTTTAAGGCAAGCAAAAAATAATCTTGAATATTCAAGAATGATGACATTTGTTGAAGGTGATCCTGAATCTGTTTTGGCTGTAGAAATGATAGCTGATAGTCAAAATGAACTTCAAGATAAGCTTGAAAAATTAAAAATACAAATGGATAAACAAAAATATGGATATTCAACCAAATTATTACTTAGTAATTCTGATCAACAAAAAGTTTGGAATATAAGAAAAGCAGGGCTTGGATTGATGATGAGTACACCAGGGGATTATAAGGCGATTCCTTTTGTTGAGGACACTGCTGTAGATCCAAAAGTTTTACCAGAATTCGTAAGAGAATTTGATCAAATTGTTAGAGAACATGATACTGAAGCAGGATATTATGGCCACGCAAGTGTTGGGTGCTTGCATATTAGACCGTTGATAAATTTAAAGACTAAATCAGAGGTTGCTAAAATGAAATCGATTTCGAAAGAAATTACTGATTTGGTTATTAAGTTTGGAGGTTCTATTAGCGGAGAACATGGTGACGGATTAGTACGAAGTTATTGGAATAAAAAGATGTTTGGAGAGAAAATATATAAAGCTTTTAAGGAACTTAAATATAGCTTTGATCCAAATAAATTAATGAATCCAGGCAAGATTGTTGATTCTCAAGAAATTGATGAAAATTTGCGAATTAATCCTGAATATAAAACAAAAAAAATAAAAACAGGATTTAATTTTGATAAAGAACTTGGTTTTGCGTCAGCAATAGAAATGTGTAACGGGCAGGCTGCATGTAGAAAAGTTACATCTGGTGTAATGTGTCCGTCATATATGGTTACTAGAGACGAAGAACTGTCAACAAGAGGGCGTGCAAATGCACTAAGAGGATTGATGTCAGGACAATTATCTGAAACTAGTTGGAAAGATAAAGAATTATTTAAAATTTTGGATTTATGCCTTGAATGTAAAGCATGCAAATCTGAATGCCCATCCAATGTTGATATGGCTAAACTTAAATATGAATATATGTATCAATATTACAAAAGAAATAAACTTCCCATAGCTCAAAAAATAATAGGAAATATTAATACATTCAGCAAATTTGGATCTAGAACGTCAACAATAACTAATTTTATATCTAAATCATTTATTTTTAAGAAATTTTTAGAATTGTTTTTTGGAATTGATTCAAGAAGAGATTTACCAAAATTTGCAAAAAAAAGCCTTGTGTCATTATCTAAAAAATTTGATTTTACAAAGTCTAATAAAACGGTTTTATTGTTTCCTGATACTTTCAACAATTACCAAAGCCCAGAAGTAGGTTTAGCAATTTATCAAATTCTAAAAAAATCTGGATACAATGTAATCGTTCCTCAAGAAACAGGATGTTGCGGACGACCAATGTTATCTTCTGGTCAAATAGATAAAGCTAAAAAGAGTATTAAATTTAACATAGATATTCTGTATAAATATGCAAAAGAAGACATTGACATTATAGGAGTTGAACCTAGTTGTATTTTAGGCTTTAAGAGTGATTTTTTAGACTTAGTAGATGAGGAATATATTGAAAAGGCTAAAATTATTAAATCTAAAACATTTATTATTGATGAATTCTTGACTGAAAATAAAATATGGGAAAAATTTGATTTCAAACAACCTAAATATAATAAAATACTTATACAACCTCATTGTCATCAACAATCGTTATTAGGCAATAAGCATATGGAAGAATTATTAAAACAATTTAAATTTAATAATTATGAGTTCTTAAATAACGGATGCTGTGGAATGGCTGGATCATTTGGATACTTTAAGGATAAATATAAAATTTCTACTGACTTAGCAAAAAGAAACTTGTTTCCCAAAATAAATAACTTTTCAGACAATTCTGTTCTAATTGCATCAGGAATATCGTGCAGAGAACAAGTTTCTAATGGAACTGAGGTAAAACCTAAACATCTAGCGCAGATTATTGCCGAATTGATATAGATTTCATATAATTAACACGTTTAGATAATATGTGAAAATTTTATGAATATAATTAAATATGCAAAACACTTACTTTTAATTAGTGTTTTAGTGATCTTTTTTGGAATAGCTTGTGGTGGATCAGATCAACAAACTGATTCCTCACCAACTCCAGCACCAACTCCAGCGCCAACTCCAGCACCAACTCCAGCACCAACTCCTGCGCCAACTCCAG
>CETH01033371.1_pt1 | contig 17628 bp, 12 predicted proteins | sample 361461 | NCBI WGS metagenome assembly CETH01 (sample SAMEA2622695, study PRJEB7988) | marine metagenome | isolation source: saline water (ENVO:00002010), including
CAGAGAAATTTCTAAACAATTTGGAGCAGATATTCTTCATGATCCCAAAGATAGTGAACTGAATGATTTTATAAAAGACAATAATAATGGTTGGGGAGCAGATATATCGGTTGAAGCAGTTGGTAAACCAAATCTTGTGGCAAAGTGTATAGACGTACTAAGGCCAAGAGGACAAGCTCTTATGATAGGTGTTAGCCCTCAAGGTTCACATTTACCAGTAGACTTATACGAAATGCATTATAAAGAGATAACTATAAAGGGTGCTTTTGGTAGAGGTAATGTTTTTGATAGAACGCCTAATGAAATTAGTAAATTAAAACTTGATAATGTCATAAGTAAAATTTACTCTCTTGATAAAACTCATGATGCGATTAATGATTCGTCTAAAGGCAAAGGTATTAAATTAGTAATAAAACCTTAATGAATAAAGTCTTTACTTGCAGAAAAAATATCAGAATATTTTTTTACCCCTACACTAGAACATAATGCCGCCCCTATAGCAGCTTCTTCATCATTTTCACCAATTCTAATTTTCAAATTAAATTTTGAATTAAGATAACTTTGCATCAATTTATTTTTCTTTAAACCATTACCTGATCCTACTAAAATACTTTTCTTCTTTGCACCGCATTTTAAGGACTCTTCATATGATTTATGTAATTCATGTGCTATGGAATTTATCAACTTGTTTGAAATATTTTCTATTAGAAAATTTTCAGGGGTTATATTTAAAATTTGTCCTTTTGCGGAAGAATTTTCTCTAGACCCTGTGAACAATGGCGATACAGAAATATCCGAAGATTTTTCTTCTGCTAACCGAATCAAAGATTCATAAATAAAATCAGAACTAAGATTTTCATTAGTTAGTTTTAACACTAAATTTTGGACAAAATCTTTTAATACTCTAAATGATCTTCCACCAACAGATCCAACACCCGCCAATAGATATCCTTTTTGAATAAAAGGTCTTAATTCAAGCCATGATCTAGGTAATATTTTTTCAGTGTAGACTGAAGTTTGCCCGCCTGTTCCAATATTAATTGATACAGAATCAAAATAATTGCTAACAGATCCTGCAAAACTACATTGATGATCTCCTGAAGCAATTGAAACCGGGGTTCCTTCTTTAATATTTGTTTTTTCACTTATAGATCTAGTGATTGTTCCAACCAAGGAACATGAATTTTTTACTTCTAAAAACATTGATGTATTAAGTTCTAAAGAATTAATCAGATCAAAATTCCAATTATTTTTATTAATGTCAAAAACTCCCCAACTTAATGCATCCGTTGGATCTGTGACAGGCATTGTATTTGTTAGTTTACTTGCGATGTATTCAGGTGCAGTGGTTCCGACAAGGTTATTGTTGATTTCTTTGTTTTTATTCAACCAAAATAATAGTGGAGCAGTATAACCTGTAGCTAAGGGGCAGCCAGTATTTTCAAAAAAAGGTAACTCCTTATTTTTTATTTTAGCACCACCCATTTTGGCCATATGCTCTAAATAAGAATAACTCTCAAGTTTTTCTTTACATCTTTGGTCTTGCCAGGAAATAAAATTTCCAACTAAATCATTTTCTTTATCAATAAGTTGTAAGCCTTGCTGTTGTCCAGTGACTCCAATAGCGTCAGGTGAAATCTTAGATTTTTCTTGAACTATTTTCATAGTTTGAAGTACACTAGAAAAAATCTTATCCATATCCCACTCAGATCGGCCAATTTTTTTATCACTAATATTTGTTACGTTAGCATTATTATCTATAGCAGCAATAGCTACTACTTTTTTGGCTTCTGTATCGATAATTAGTGATGTTATTGATGTTGATCCAACATCAATGCCTAAAAAATATTTATTCATTTTTTGGTAAATTGGGTGAAAAGAAATGGCTTATTTTCTGGTCAGGATCCCTGAATCCTACGGGCTCCCATTCGTAAGGCTCAGTGCTTTCTTCAATATGAACATCGGACCTTTCAAAAACGCTTTTCTTAAGTTTGGTGCCTAATCCTGGTCCTTCAGGTGCTAATAGGTATCCATCCTTAACAACAATATTTGGCTCGATAAATTTGTCATACCATCCTTTATAATAAGCTCTATTTGTTTCTTGAAGCATCACATTTTGGCAATTCATAGAAATATGAGCACATGCAAATACATTAATAGGGCCCGTCCAATCATGAGGGGCAATAGGTGTCTGGTATGTATCTGCGAGCGTAGCTATTTTTTTTGTTTCAGAGATGCCTCCAGTCCAAATTAAGTCTGGCATAACAATTTCAGCTGATCCATTTTCTATATATTCTCTAAATTCATACCTTGTCATTAATCTTTCAGCTGCACAGACGGGAGAATTAATTTCAGTGGCCAACTTTAAGTGTGTTTTAGAATTTAAAGGATGAATCATTTCTTCTTGCCAAAAAATATTATACTCGTCCATAGCTTTTCCAATCTTTATAGCTGGGGCTAGAGCCCACTGACCAGAGCCATCATGCGCTATTTCAATTTGGTCACCCAGAGCTTTTCTTTGCTTTCTTAATGGTTCCAGTGCCTCTTTTATTTGTTTCGATGAGATATAATTTCCTCCAGAAGCTTCAGCATAATCATTTAGATAATATGCTTTTACAACATCTATACCTTCATCTATTAAACTCATAAGAAATCCTACAGGATCTTTTTTTTCAAACTCATTATCCTGCCACTTTCCATAACTTCCGACAGTGTTGTAGATTTTTATTTTGTCTCGTACTTTTCCACCTAATAAATTATAAATGGGCTGTCCTAACTCTTGTCCGGTTAAATCCCATAAAGCAATGTCTATTGCTGAAAGAGCTCTTAATTCTGCACCAGAATATGTAAAAATCCCTGATAACTTAAATAGTTTGTCCCATATATCTTCTCTGTCCATTGGATTTTTTCCAATTATGGAAGGTGCATATATTTCGTGAATCACAGCAGAAACAGATTTTGGAAGGTACCAAGTTTCACCAAGTCCAATTTTTCCTGAATCTGTATGTATTCTGACCCAACACATTTGCCAAAATTCATCTACATATATAGTTTCAACTTTGGTGATCTTCATATATTACTTTATTCCTAATAGCTCAATATGAAACACTAGAGTTGAATTCGGAGGTATAACGCCTGGCGCTCCTCTTTCTCCGTAACCTAATTCAGGTGGAATCTCAACTCTTCTAATACCATTAACATTCATTCCCAATATTGCTTCCTTAAAACCTGGTATGACTCCGCCTACTGGGAATTGAGATGATTCTCCTCTAGAAAATGAAGAATCAAAAACACAACCATTCATTAGCCATCCAGTATAATGAAGATCAACATCATCTGAATCATATGGAGACCCTCCGTCTCCTATCTTAATATCTACAATTTTTATACCTGAATCTTGTAGAATGAATTTTTCACTACTAATTTCTTCAAATTGAGGTGCATTCTTGGGATAGTCACTATTATCGCAATCTTCCATATTATTCTCCATCTCTTTTTTAGTAATTTCTGCTTCAGCTGTAGCTGTTGCTATTGCTTCTTCCGGCGTTAGTATATTAACTAGTTCTATATATAAAGTCAGATTGGTATCTGGAGGTATTATTGGCGGAGAACCTGTTTGACCATAGGCTAAATTTGACGGGATTTTTACAACATTTATTCCCTCAGGGCTCATTGTTAGCAAAGCATCTATCCATCCTGGAATGAGATTAATCATTAGCATTTCTTGCTCTCCACCTCTAGAAAATGACGAATCAAAAACGCAACCATCTGGTAACCATCCTACGTAATTCATTGTTACCAGGTCTTGAATAGTAGGGTTTTTGCCTTCATTTTTTTTATACTCATGCACACTAATACTTGAATTTTCTATAATTAAATTTAAATTTTGTACTTCATCAAAAGAAGGAATTTGATCTGGAACGTCATCGTTTAGGCAAAGGTTTGGATCAGCTGTTGGCTTTATTATCGGGATATCTATGTTATCAGGGTTTTTACCCGAAGCTTGACAACCTGAGAGGATTAACGAAAATAAGGCAAAAAGTACTATTACAATTTTCATATTATTTTTTTGCATTTTCTAAAAAGTTTTTATAGCCTGACTCTATCCATGGCTGAACAGTAGTAGAAAAAAACTTTACTCCTATATCAACAAATTTAGATACATTTTCTGTTGAAGCTAATGAACCAGCATTATTTCCAGAGGCAACAATTCTCTTTAATGTATCCATAATTTTATCTTGTACATCTGGATGCTGAGGATTCCCAATGTGACCCATTGATGCGGCAAAATCACTAGGGGCAACAAAAAATACATCTATCCCATCCACTGCAAGTATTTCATCTAAGTTTTTCCAAGCTTCTATGTCTTCTAATAAAACTATCAGCATTGATTCATCATTAGCTTTTTCGAAATAATCACTAACGCCAAGACCTTGCCTGCTTGTGAACATGCCTCTTTTTCCTAGTGGAGGGAACTTTCCCCCTTCGACAACATTTAATGCCTCTTTAGCATTATTTACATGAGGAACAACTACAGCTTGGGCCCCTCTGTCCAATGTTCTATATATTAAGCCTTGTTCATTTTGGTGAATTCTAGCAACGGAAGTCATGCCCCATATATCACAAGCTCTGGTTAAATTACCTAAATCAGATGCATCTACTCCTCCGTGCTCTCCCTCAAGCCAAATACCATCAATTCCTATAGGGCCAATGGTGTCTATGTCATCAGAACTAGACAATCCCATCAGGATAGTAACTATCTCATTATTGTTTAATTTTTCTTTTGCTTTGTTTTTTCTTAATTCCATTGGTTTACTCTCTATAAAATAAATATATTTAGAAATTCTACATCGATTACATGATTTTTTCTTTATTTAAAGTAACTATAAATGTATTTACCAGTAGATTTACTATATTTTTATTATATAGAAGGATCGATAGTATATTTTTCTACTTTGTCCTCATCAATCATTAATCCTAATCCTGGCCTAGATGGCAAAGAGTATTTTCCATCTTTTGCATCATAACTTTCAGATAGAATTGCTGCTTTGACAGCGTGTCCTTGTTCTGAGTGCTCCATTAGTAGGAAATTAGGAGTATTTATTGAGTATTGTAATGTTGCTGCTATTGCTACTATTCCACCTCCACCTACATGCGGTGAAATGGGTATGTTATACAATTGAGCAATGGTTGCAATTTGTTTTCCTCCCGTTAATCCTGTTCTTGCAATGTCAGGCATGGAAATATCATAAGCTCTTTTTTCAAAAATTTCTCGCATTTCATATTTTGTTCTGGTCCATTCTCCATTTGCAATAGGAAGATCTAATGATGAAGATATTTCACACAAACCTGGTATGTCTGTAGGATCTGAGGGTGATTCAAGCCACAAAAGATTATGCTTTTCTAGTTCCTTTCCTAGTTTAATTGCATTATAAGTTTCAAATCCCATATGTACATCAAGCATTAGTCCTATTGAATAACCTATTCTTTTACGAACTTCATTCACTATGTCTAAAGTTTGTTCTATGTCTTCTTTGAGATGCATTTTTAGATATTTATATCCTTTGCTAACAGACCATTCTGCCATATCAGCTACTTCTTCAGGCGTTGATCCTCCAATACCGTTATATACTGTTACATTTTTTCTATGAATTCCACCCATAGCTTGAGAAGTTGGCATATTTAATGACTTTCCAATTGCATCCCATATTGCTATATCGACCCCGCTTAATGCGTCAATATAAAAACCGGTATAATGCCCCCGCTCTCTTTGTGCTGAATAGTTATTATGCCAAATAGACTCAACATCATATATATTTTTTCCTATAGTCAGTGGTTTGAGGATATCTTTCACTATGGTTGCGGTGGTATTAGGACTTACTGGAGATTGAGCTTCTCCCCATCCAACTATTCCTGATTCTGTTTCGACTTTTATAATTGTAGTTTCGTGAGATTTAGAATAAATTGATGTATTTGAACTTTCATCAATATAATATTCCCCCATATCTTTTATAGTGGAGTCATATGTATCCATTGATTTTATTTCTAAATGAGCTTTAGATTTGTTAGGCTTCTTTTCAATATTTACTAACTTTAAATCTTTTGTATATTTTTTTTTAATATCTTTAACTTTATGCATATCTTTTGTTGCAAGCATCGCAGTATTAATATTTTTTGTATTTATTTTTCTTCCTTTGTCAGAATCATTATTAATTCTTATAGGAAAAGCGGTAATTTCTTTGATTTTCATATTTTTTAACTCATCTTAGTTAGAATTGCTTCATTTAGTTCAAATCCCAAGCCAGGTTTTTCGTTTAAGTATAACTCACCATTTTTAATTTCGTATGGATCTTCCAAGTATTTATTATGTTCAGCTATAAGCGTTAATGCATGCTCGAGTCGATAAAAATTAGGAATTGATTTCATGACATGTGCTGAGGCTAGAAATTCTATAGGGCCACCCGGTACTATATGAGGAGATACGGGTATGTAGTATGCCTCTGCCATAGTGGAGATTTTTTTTAACTCTGAAATACCACCTGTCCATACTAAATCTGGCATTATAAATTCAGCTAAGTTATTTTGAAATATTGGTAAAAAATCATATCTTGTATAGAGTCTTTCGCCTACACAGATTGGAGCATTAGTATTTTCCTTGACTTGTTTTAAGGCACTTATTCCCTCAGGAGGCAATGGTTCTTCAAACCATCCAATATTATATCTCTCAAATAAATTATTAGAAAGACGTATCGCATTAGGAACGTTATAATGTCCATGAGCATCTATCAGTATTTCAAACTTATCACCAACTGTTTCTCTCACAGCCTCTACGATATCGTATCCTTGTTCTTCTCCTTTTTGTGAAATAAACCCATCTTGATACATTGTGTGGAATGGCGTCATTTCAAGGAATGGATCTAATTTACAGGCTTCATAATTAAGTCCTAATAAATTTTTTTTTGCAGCCGCAGCATAATCTTCTGGTGTATAGCAATCAGAGAACCAAACATTACAATACAATCTAATATTTTTTCGGTAACTTCCACCAAGTAAATCATATATTGGCATGTTAGAAGCTTTACCTTTTATGTCCCATAGAGCGATATCAAAGCCAGCAAGAAGAGAAGTCGTTATACCTCTTGAACCCATATATGAGAATAATCTAAATAACTTATTCCATAATCTATCAATATCCATAGGGTTTTCACCAATAAAAATATTTCTTACCTCTTCAATTGCTACGCTCATTAGTTTTTCCGAAATTTTTGCAGATGTGCCAACTTCACCCCATCCATGTATACCTTCATCTGTATCAATTTTTACGAATATCCATTTTGAGTTTGTTTTAGATAATGCTTGACCCATTCCCATGTTAAAATCTGCTGAATAGGTTGTAATATTGGTAATTTTCATGTGATTTTCCTTTTCAAATTTAGTTGTATGCCCAAGATTTTATTAGGTGATGCGCGATAGCGATAGGGCCGGGTACATTAAGTATTTTGGACTTATTTTTTAATGCCAATATAACCTCTTCTTTGGCGAACCATTTTACATCAGTCATCTCGTTTTTATCAATTATTATTTTCTCATTTGTAGCTTCTGCGTGACAGCCAATCATCAAGGATGAAGGAAATGGCCATGGTTGAGAAGAATGATATTTTATTTCCCCTATTTGTAAACCAGATTCTTCTTTTACTTCTCTTCTTACGGCTTCTTCTATAGATTCTCCTTGATCCATGAATCCAGCCAAACATGAGTAAAAGCCACTTTTTTGTCTTAATCTTGTTTGACCTAAAACACACCTGTCATTTTTATATACAAGCATAATTACAACGGGGTCTGTTCTAGGAAAATGTTCTAAATTACAACCTAGACATTTTCTCATAATTCCACCTCTAAAAGGCTCCATAGGATTACTGCAACTTGAACAATATTTATTTTTTTTATTCCACTCGATATTTGATTTTGCCTGAGCTAAAATGCCTGTTTCGTTTTCTGAAATTTCAGTTGCAATTTCTCTGCTATCAACATAACATAAATCCCTACCTAAATGTTTATATTCTATGTTTTTGTTTACCTCAAGTGCAAAACATGGAGATTGATCTCGATCAAATCCTAAAAATAATATTTTAGAAAAATCTTCAGAAAGTTTTAGTTCAGCGAATTCATCTTTGGTAAGCCAACCAAGCTGAGGAATTTCAAAATTTTCAATGAGAGGATTTAATTCATAAAATGTTAAAATTTTTGCTTTTCTACTTTCAAATAATTTTTCTAATTTTTTTTCGTCGTGTCTCGTACTGTCTCCTCTGTCTAAATTATTACCACTAAACGTATGAATAATGCTCAAAGTGCCCTCACCTGCTTGTTATATTATTTTCTAATCTTTTTATTTTATTTATTTTTTTAAGACTGTGTTATATTTAGTTTATCAAGAAATAATTTAAAACAGGATTAGAAACAGTTAATAAGGATTAAATATGACTAGCAACCATTATTCCAATCATGACACAAGCTCAGTAAAAATTTCAGATATTCTAGAAGGAGATTCTGATAAACCATATAAAAATATAAGAACTCATGCAGAAGGACCTAATGGTAAAGTTCCTTTTACTGAGGACTTTCTAATTAACGAACCAAGTGGAAATCATTTTGGAATGACTCAAAATGCAGGAATGGGCTGGAATCCATCCGAATTGCTTAGAAAACAATTTATGATATTATCTACATCTGGCGGAATTAGAAATGAGGCTGGTGAAACTTTAGCGCTAGGCTTACATACTGGTCATTTTGAACTTAGAGATATGGTTATAGCTGCTGCAAATGAACTTAAAAATTTGAAATCTGTACCTTTTGCTGCATTTTGTTCAGATCCTTGTGATGGTAGAACTCAAGGTACTACTGGCATGCTAGATTCATTACCATATAGAAATGATGCCGCCCAGGTTTTCAGACGAATTGCAAGATCTTTACCAACTGTTAGAGGTGTTATGGGAATTGCCTCTTGTGATAAAGGCTTGCCGGCAATGATGATGGCTCTAGCAGGATTACACACTTTGCCAGTAGTTATTGTTCCGGGTGGTACAACATTAAAGCCATATGTCGGCGAGGACACAGGTCAAATTCAATCAATCGGAGCAAGATTTTCTCAAGGAGAAGTTACATTAGAATACGCTCAAGATGTTGGCTGTAGGTCTTGTGCTTCTCCCGGTGGAGGATGTCAATTTTTAGGTACAGCAGGAACTTCCCAAGTCGTTTCTGAAGCGCTAGGTTTAGCAATTACGCATTCAGCTCTTTCGCCAAGCGGTACTGAAGTATGGTTTGATATAGCAAAAAGATCAGCTAGAGCATTAGTTTACCTGGAAAATCAAGGAATAACATCACAAACAATATTACAAGATCATTCATTTGAGAATGCTATGGTTGTTCATGCTGCTTGTGGTGGATCAACAAACTTGCTTCTTCACACCCCTGCAATTGCTCATTCTGCTGGAAGAGAAAGAATGGCTGTTGAAGATTGGAATAAAATTAATTTAAATGTGCCAAGATTAGTTGATGTATTACCAAATGGTCCTGTTGGTCATCCGACTACTCAACTATATGCAGCTGGTGGCGTGCCTGAAGTCATGTTGTATTTGAGAGATTTAGGCTTGTTAGATACATCAGCCAGAACAGTTACAGGTAAATCATTAGATGAAAATTTAAATTGGTGGAAAGATTCAGAAAGAAGGTACGAAGTCAGAAAATACTTGAGGGAAGTTGATAAAATTGACCCAGAAAATGTTATTTCTTCACCTAAAAAGGCTAAGCAAAGAGGACTTACAAGTACTGTAACTTTTCCAAAAGGAAATATAGCACCTGAGGGTTCTGTGATTAAAAGTACAGCAATTGACCCTTCAGTAGTTGATGAAGATGGAGTTTATAGAAATACGGGGAAAGCGAGAGTCTTCAGGTCTGAAAGGTCAGCTATGGCTGCAATTAAATCTAGGGACGAAAATATTAAAATAAAGGCCGGAGATATAATGATTGTCACATGTGGCGGACCTCTTGGAACAGGCATGGAGGAAGTCTATCAACTTACTGCTGCTTTAAGGCATTTATCATATGGGAAAAAAGTTGCTCTTATAACTGACGCAAGGTTTTCTGGAGTCTCCACTGGAGCCTGTATTGGTCATGTAGGTCCTGAAGCTTTAGCAGGAGGACCTATAGGAAAAATAATAGATCGGGATATTATTGAAATAATAGTTGACAGAAATAATTTATCAGGTTCAATTAATCTTATTGGCCACGGAGAAGAAATATTTGATTCTATGTGGGGCACAAGAGAAATATCAAAGCGTCCCAATCCAACTGATTTAGCACCTCATCCACAATTACCAGATGATTCAAGATTATGGGCTGCACTTCAATCAGCAAGTGGAGGAACATGGGGAGGTTGTGTTTATGACGTTGATAGCATTATTGAGGTTATTGAAGCGGGGAAAAAAGCGTTATCTAATAAAGATAAACTATAATGCTTTCCAATATCTTCTACCTTTCCATCTAATGATTTTACCCCATCCAGGAAAACTTAAATGGCTACCAATTACTGTTGAATTATCTTTTTCAATTAAATTTATAATGTTTTTTCTTGTTGATTTGGCCATATTTTGATTCCAGTCAGGAGTATAAAATAAATCTGTTTCGGTTATGTGCATGGGAGAGCCAAATATATCACCAACTAATATAGCTCTTTCATTTTTAGAAGCAATTAATAAACTCATGTGCCCTGGAGTGTGTCCTGGAGTATGAAATGCAGTAATACCTGGAGCAATTTCTTTTTCTTCGTTAATCAAATTTAGTTTATTCATGGATTCTAGAGGCACTATTTTCTTTAATATCTCATCATCTATTTTTTCATTATTTGTGTAATGTTCCCAATCTAATTTATGAATTATATATTCCGCATTTGGAAAAGTAATTGGTCTATTTGGTAAATCTTCTCGAAAATTCCAACCAAAATGGTCACCATGCAAATGTGTGATGAAAACATTAGTTATGTCACTTAAATTAATATTGCTTAATCTTAAATTATTTAATAATTTACCTGGTGGATCCATATTAAGCATTTGGCCTTTAGGTCCGAAGCCTGTATCAGCAATTATAGTTTTGTTTTTTGATGTAAATACAAAAGATCCAAGATTATTTTTAAAATATTTTCCACTGAAGTATTCGGGAAATCTATCGTAAAATTGAGCCCAAATTTCTAAAGAATTTTTTGGAAACAGAATTCGAGGATCGAATGTTATGCTACCGTCGGTTACCCCTACTATTGTAATGTCACCGACTGTTATTTTATTTTTATTCATAAATGTTTGTTTTTGGCGATCCCGAGCAGATTCGAACTGCCGATCTCCTCCTTGACAGGGAGGCGTGTTAGGCCGCTACACCACGGGACCAATATACATTCGATGAATATATTCTAACAAATTTTTTATATTATAAACATTTTTCAATCAATAAAATCAACTACATTGCTTTTGATTTACCATATCATGATTATTTATTCAGAAGATTTGCATCCTGCATGATTAATTCCTGCTTGTGCAATCTCTTCATCTTCTTGTGGTGTGCCGCCACTCACTCCAACAGCTCCTATAATCTGATTTTCCTTGTATACAGGTAATCCTCCTTGACCAGGAATCATTCTTCCTCCAAGCATTCCCATTAGGCCTAAGTGAATTGGATTTATGCCTCCTTCTCCAAGTTTCCCGCTAGGTTGCATAAAGGCGGCTGATGCAGCTGCTTTACCTTGGCTTATGTAAACACTTCTCCATGGAGCTCCGTCTTCTCTAATAAATATGATTAAATCTCCACGAGGATCCACAATACTTATACAGAAATTAGACTTCATAGTATTAGATTTTTTTTGAGCGCCTTCAATTATTTTTTGAGCAATACTTAAGTCCATAGTAGACATATTTTTTCCTTTCAATTATTATTCCTAAATTAGCCTAAAATCTTTTGATAATACAGAATCATCCATAATTACATCCAATACCTTTATAACCAATTTCAACCGTTCCATCTGTCCTAACTAGTACAGGTGTAATTCTATCTCCTCCTGATAATTTTTCAACATCTTTCCACAGTTCAGGATTAACCGAAACATCTAATTCTTCAAATGATTGATTTTGACTTTGTAAATCCTCTTTGAGTAAGTCACAATATCCGCAAGTAGGATGTGTATAGATGATATTTTTATTACTTTTGATCATTTATCAATAAATTGCTTATTTTTGAAAATTTTAACATAAAAACCCTTAAATTATATAAATTATACAAAGAATATAATTGACATTTGTAGTAAAATAAGTTTAAATAGAAGACCGTCGGTAAAATAATCTATACAAGTATAATTCTGATTAACTGTTTATTTCATAAAAATTAAATAATATTAATGAACGCATTTTGTGCGTTTTTTATAGTTTAAATATAATTATTTTCTACGACTTTTAAAAATTTAGATACGAGGTGTAAATCATGGTAATTGCTGATCGCAAACTACTTGCTTCAGAGCAATCAAATTATAAGTCTTTTACCACTAGTGTAAACAGTTCAAATTCTTCAGTTTCAATTCCAAATCTACTGCAGGTGCAAGTAAACTCCTTTGAATGGTTCAAAAAACAGGGGCTTAAGGAACTTTTGAACGAAATAAATCCAATAGAGGATTTTACTGGTGGAAGATTTGAATTGAGATTTCTTAGCCATGAGATTAGGGGGCCAAAAACTTTAAAGGTAAAAGTAGATAAAGAAGATGGTTCTGTAGAACAAGAAGAAATAATACTAGATGAATTAGAATCTCGTAAACGCGAAATTACGTTTGCAGCTCCTCTTTACGTAACGGTTCAGTTGATCATAAGAGAAACAGGCGAAATTAAGGAGCAGACTCTTTTCTTTGGTGATTTGCCAATGATGACTAAAAATGGAACATTCATAATCAATGGTGCAGAGAGAGTAGTTGTATCTCAATTAGTTAGGTCGCCAGGAGCTTATTTTACAACTGCAACCGATTTATCTACTGGAAGAGAACTTTGTAATGCAAAATTAATTCCTTACAGAGGTGCTTGGATTGAATTAGAGACGAGTATAAAAGACATACTAACTGTAAAAATAGATAGAAAAAGAAAAGCTCCAATTACAACTTTACTTAGAGCTCTTGGATGGGAATCTGATGAAGAAATTCTAGATTTATTTAAAGATATTGATGATAATTCTGATCATAAGTATATTGAGTCAACATTGAAAAGGGATACTGCGGCAACAAATAGAGAGGAAGCTTTACTTGAATTCTATAGAAGGCTACGCCCTGGAGAACCACCGAATCTTGAAAATGCTGAAGAACTAATTGAAAGTTTATTCTTTAACGATCGTAAGTATGACTTAGGTAGGGTTGGAAGATATAAATTAAATAAAAGACTTGAACTAGATGTTAAAAAAAGAACCCTAACTAAAAATGATTTTGTTCAGATGATTCGAAGAATGATAAGTATTAATAATGGAAAAGTTAATAGAGATGACATTGATCATCTTGGTAATAGAAGAGTAAGGGCCGTTGGAGAACTTGTGCAAAATCAAATAAGAGTTGGTTTGCTTAGAATGGAAAGGGTTGTGAAGGAAAGGATGTCTACTCAGATGGATTCTACTACTACCACTCCTGCAGCATTAGTTAATATACGACCGATAGTCGCATCAGTTAGAGAGTTTTTTGGAGGATCTCAGTTGTCCCAATTTATGGATCAAACTAATCCTCTTTCTGAACTAACTCACAAGAGGAGATTATCTGCACTAGGGCCTGGCGGTCTTTCAAGAGAAAGAGCTGGTTTTGATGTCAGAGATGTTCACTCTTCACATTATGGTAGAATTTGCCCAATTGAAACACCTGAAGGTCCGAATATTGGTCTTTTAGGTTCTTTCTCAACTTTTGCTCGACTAAACGACTATGGATTCATAGAAACCTTATATAGAAAAGTTTACAAAACTATTAAATCTAACGATAAAAATTTAGTCGGTAAAGTATTAATGGAAGATTTAAAAGATGTTTCTGAGGCTAAGTCTAATGTAAATATAACACTAGAAATCGCAGAAAAAATAAATAAGATTACACCTGTTCAAGAAATTTTAGTAAAACCTTATATTACTGAATCTAAAGATGATTTAGTCTACTTGTCTGCAGATGACGAAGAAAAATATATTATTGGGCAGGCTAACACTGCAATTGACTCTAATGGTCAGATCGCATCTGAACTTGTAGAGGTTAGAGAAGGCGGGGCGGAATCTTTCTCTAAAGTACCTAATCATTTGATTGATTATATTGATGTTTCCCCCATGCAAATTGTTAGTGTTTCTACAGCGCTTATTCCATTTTTAGAACATGACGACGCCAACAGAGCTTTAATGGGTTCTAATATGCAGAGGCAAGCTGTACCACTAATTATTCCACAAGCTCCATTGGTTGGAACAGGTATGGAATGGAGAGTTGCTCAGGACTCTGGTCAAGTCCTCCTGTCTGAAATTGATGGTATAGTTTCCAGTTCTACCAGCGATAAAGTATCTGTGGTGGATAAAAAAGGAAAAAACCATAATTATAATTTAATTAAGTATGATCGATCTAATCAAGGAACATCAATTAATCAGCATCCAATTGTAAACAAAGGAGATCTTATAACTCAAGGTTCTCCTCTTGCTGATAGTTCATCAACCGATAATGGAGAGTTAGCTCTAGGGCAAAACCTTATCGTTGGTTTTATGAGTTTCAATGGATATAATTATGAAGATGCAATCATCTTAAATGAAGACCTAGTGAAATATGACAGATTTACTTCTATTCATATTGAAAAGCACGAGATAGAGGCTAGAGATACAAAACTTGGACCTGAAGAAATTACACGTGACATTCCCAATGTGGGAGAGGAAAGCTTAAGAGATCTTGATGATGAGGGAATAATTCGAATAGGAGCATGGGTTTCAGCTGGTGATATTTTAGTAGGTAAAATCACTCCTAAAGGTGAAACTGAACTTACTGCAGAAGAAAAATTGTTAAGGGCTATATTCGGAGAGAAAGCAAGAGATGTTAAAGATTCTAGCCTACGTGTTCCTCATGGACAAAGTGGAAAAGTTATTGATGTTAGAGTATTAACTAAGCAAAAAGGGGATCACCTATCGGCGGGTGTAACAAAGTTAATAAGAGTATGGATAGCTCATACTAGAAAAATAAGCCAAGGTGATAAGATGGCTGGTCGACACGGAAATAAAGGTGTTGTTGCAAAAATTTTGCCAAGAGAAGATATGCCATATTTAGAAGATGGAACGCCACTTGACATTGTTCTTAATCCTATTGGTGTTCCTTCGAGGATGAACTTAGGTCAATTACTTGAAACTCATCTAGGTTGGGCTGCACATGTACTTGATTACACGGCAAGAACACCAGTTTTTGATAGCGCTTCAGATGTGGTAATTGAAGATCAGCTTGCGAGAGCTTGGTTTATTCAAGAGTCCAAAGCTAGTAACCCAAAAGATATAGACTCAAAAGATGTGAATTGGGAAGTTGTTGAAAACTATTTAAACGAAAAAGGGTTTGATAAGGATAAACTTTGGAGTGATGCAGTATCTAACAGGGGTACTGCAAGACAGGCATGTATGCAAATTTGGTTAAAAGATTACTGTGATTTTGATGCTTCTAATTTAAAACCTACAGAGGTTATGCAAAAATGCTTATCTGTTGCAAGAGAAAATAACTTATCTGCTCCTATATTTGGAAAACAAAAGGTAATTGATGGAGCTACCGGTATCCCTTATGATCAACCAATAACTGTTGGAAATGTATATATGCTTAAATTAATACACTTAGTAGAAGATAAAATACATGCTAGATCAACTGGGCCTTATTCATTAATTACACAGCAACCATTAGGTGGTAAGGCACAGTTCGGAGGACAAAGATTTGGAGAAATGGAAGTATGGGCACTAGAGGCCTATTCTGCCGCATACACTTTACAGGAGATGTTAACTGTTAAGTCAGACGATGTGATAGGAAGAGTAAAAGCATATGAAGCTATAGTTAAGGGCGAAGAAATAATTCAGCCAGGATTGCCTGAATCTTTTCATGTTTTGCTAAAAGAATTGCAAGGTTTGGGACTATCAGTTGAGCTGCTAAATGAAGACATTGACAAATATTCCGAAGTTGAGAAAATTCAAGAAGATGAAATTTCAGCGACTATAGGATGGGATGATATAAGTGAAGAGCCTTTGGAATTACTTGAAATTGAAGAATTGAATTTAAATGATGATTCTAATGTAATAGTTAATGAAGAGGATGAATCGAGCGATAATCAAGTTGATGAAATTATCGAGGACGATGATGAACCAATCATTAATATTGAAGAGGAGTCTATTGAAGAAATGGATGAATCAATACTAGGGATTGATTTTGAAAATGAAGATTCCGAAAACTCAGAAAAAAATACTGAAGAAATAGAAACTGAAGACTAAAAAAACAAATAAAAGTTAGGATAAAATTTATGCCGCAATCTGGAACGGACTTTAATGCAATTAGAATTTCACTTGCCTCACCCGAACAAGTGAAAGCATGGTCTTATGGAGAAGTGACTAAACCTGAAACAATAAATTATAGGACGCTTAGGCCTGAAAAGGATGGTTTATTCTGTGAAAAAATATTTGGGCCTACTAAAGATTGGGAATGTTATTGCGGAAAGTATAAAAAAATTAGGTACAAGGGTGTAGTTTGTGATAGATGTGGAGTTGAAGTTGCTCGTTCAAAGGTCAGGCGAGAAAGAATGGGCCATATAAAATTGGCAGCACCTGTTGCACATATTTGGTTTTCAAAAAGTACGCCTTCTCGTTTAGGATTGCTTCTAGATATATCACCTGGTAATTTGGAAAGAGTTTTATACTTTGCCCAGTATATGGTTACCCAAGTTGATGAAGATATAAGAAAAAATGTTATTACACAATTAGAAGCATATGGTCAGGCGGAAACTCAAAGGTTAAAAGAAAACTCTAAGTTAGCATCCGAGAATAAGGATATAGAAGGTGAACTTTCAGAAATACTAAAAAACAAATATAAACTAGAAAACGATCAAAAAGTTCTGGAAATAAACACTTTAGAAGTAGATCCAAAAACTGGTAAAAAAGTAACGAAAACCCTTAGAACTAAGATGCTAGCCCAAGTAGAAGAAGATTTCCAAAATAATCTAGCTTCAATTATGGAGATCAAAGGTAAAGACGCGGAAGTAAAACTTGCTGAAGAAACAGAAAATCTAATTGAATTATTGAAGATAGATGTTGAAGAAAAGATTAAAGACTTAAATTCAATTAAAATCATGGACTTGTTAACTGAGGCAAGATTTAGAGATTTAAGAGATAAGTTTGGAGAAGTTTTTAAGGCTTCAATGGGCGCAGAAGCGATACTGGAAATTCTAAAAAATACCGATTTAGATGCTATCAGAAATGAATTAAAATTAGAAATTAACACTACTTCAGGGCAACGTAGAAAAAAGGCAATAAAGAGGCTTAGGGTAATCGAGGCTTTTAGAAAAAGTGGTAATAAGCCTGAATGGATGATAATGGAAA
>CETH01036343.1_pt1 | contig 17628 bp, 14 predicted proteins | sample 361461 | NCBI WGS metagenome assembly CETH01 (sample SAMEA2622695, study PRJEB7988) | marine metagenome | isolation source: saline water (ENVO:00002010), including
CCCTATATTTATGTAAGTTAGTAAAAAAATTAAAAATGATTAAAACTATCAAAAATTTTAAATGGTTTTTTGGTGTTTCCTTCATGTGTGTTTTGTTGGGCGTATTCACCTTTATAACTTTTATAAATCAGAATTTTATTTTTTTAAATGAAAATAATCTTCAATATCTCTTAATTTTAGATGTTACTTTATTAATTATTTTCTTGATGCTGCTGATCAAAGAAACATCAAAGCTATTTTCTGAATATTCATCAAAAAAAACCGGGTCTCAGACAAGTTTTAACTATGTAATACAGTTTTCTTTGTTTGCTTTTATTCCATCATTGATAGTAGCTATTTTTTCTCTATTATTATTCAACATAGGTTTACAAAAATATTTTGACCAAAAAATAACATCAGCTGTAAACAATTCTTACGAAGTTGCTAAAAAGTATATAGAAGAGTCAAAAAGATCAGTCGAGGCAGATATATTTTTAATAAGTTTAGATTTAAACAATTATTATAATGTTTTTTTTTCAAATCAGTCTCAATTTAAAAAATTTGTTAGAACGCAAAGACTCCTAAGAAAAATTGATGAAATTTACTTAATTGATAGTGCTGGTACTATTTTAATTAAAGATGTGAATAATCCAGAAAGTGAATTTAAAATACCATCTGATGATTACTTTAACCAGGCACTAGAAGGAAAACCAGTTTCAATTGATCGATCAGGGGAAAAAAAAGCAGCGTTCATGATCAAGTTAAATAACTACATTGATACATATCTTTATATTGCAAAAAATGTTCAACCTCAGTTATTAAATTATCTTGATCAAACAGAACAAGCTGTAAATTTCTATTACACAGTAGAAAATAATAGAACAGGAATAAAAATTACTTTTGCAATTATTTACATCATAGTTATTTCAATGCTGCTTTTTCTAACAATTGTTTTAGCCATAGCATTTGCTGGTAGGTTGACTAAACCTATAGTAAATTTAATTTCGGCCTCGAAAGATATTAGCTCTGGTCATTTAGATAGTAAAGTCCCCGAAATAGAGTCCGATGAAGATATTAAAACTCTTAATGAAAATTTTAATAACATGATAGATAGATTAAAAACACAACAAGATAAACTATTAATAGCTGAAAGATTTTCAGCATGGGAAACAGTAGCTAGAAAATTAGCGCACGAAATAAAAAATCCATTAACCCCAATTCAATTATCCATTGATAGATTAAAAGACAAATATGCAAGTAAAATGAAAGATGATAAAAATGAGTTTAATAAATATCTTGAAACTATTAATAGACAAATTGTTGATATTAAAAAACTTTTAGATGAATTTTCAGGTTTTGCAAGAATGCCTTCTCCAATACTAAAGAAAATAAATGTATTAGATGTGCTAAGCAGATCAATTGAATTTTATAAAATGTCACATAAAAATTTTCATATAAATTTAAATGCTAATTTAAAGGAAAAATATTTGATAGAAGGTGATAGCGAACAATTATATAGAGCTTTTATAAATTTAATAAAAAATTCTATGGAAGCTATAGAGGAAAAGAAACAAAAAGATGAGAATTTACTTGGTAAAATTGATGTAGAAATACATAAAAATAATGAATATATAGAGATCAAAATGCTAGATAACGGTGCGGGCTTTAAAGACACAAAAGATATATTGAAGCCTTATTACACTACTAAAAAAGATGGCACAGGTTTGGGTTTACCAATTGTATCAAAAATAATTAACGAGCATAAAGGTGAAATTAAATTTTTGAAAAATCCGAATGGAGCTGAAATATATATTAATATTCCATCATATAAATGAAAAACGAAGTTCTTATAATAGACGATAATTTTGATATCCGAAATTTGGTTTCAAATCTTCTCAAAGATAAAAATTACGATATTCGTGAAGCAGCGAATTATGACCAAGCAGTTTCTGAAATTGATAAGAAATTACCTGATCTTGCAATTATCGATGTAAAACTAGATAAGGGTGACAAGGATGGGATTGATTTATTAAAAAAAATTAAAACAATGAGTGATCTTGTGCCTGTTATAATCATATCAGGTCATGCAAATGTAGAAATGGCTGTTGAGGCACTGAAATTAGGAGCTTATGAATTTATTACTAAGCCTTTTGCAGCCGAGCAATTATTAAATTTTGTTAATAGGGCATTAGAAAATATAAATTTAAAGAAAGAAAACAAACAGTTAGAAAATAAACTTTTTCACTCTTTTGATTTGATTGGAGAAAGTAATCAAATTTCTAAGATCAAAAAAATGATATCAAAACTCTCCTCCACTGAAAGTCGGATCTTAATAACTGGTCCAACTGGATCTGGTAAAGAGCTAGTAGCAAGAAAGATTCACAAAAATTCTCCCAGATCTAAAGATCCCTTTGTAGTTTTAAATGGCGCTTTACTTCAACCAGATAATTATGAACAAGAACTTTTTGGAACAGAAAACAATGACGGTACAATAAATTATGGTTTTTTAGAAAAAGCTAAAAATGGTACTTTATTAATAGACGAAGTGTCGGAAATACCACTAGATACACAAGCAAAAATACTCAGAGTTTTAATTGATCAAAAATTTAAAAGAATAAATGGTACCAAAGATATTAATGTCAATATAAGGATAATATCTTCTACTTCAAAAAATTTAAAAGATGAGGTTGCCATAGGAAATTTTAGAGAGGACCTTTATCATAGATTAAATGTTGTACCAATAGAAATTCCACATCTGAATACACGAACAGAAGACATTCCGACTCTTATAAAATATTTTCAAAAAAAGATTTCTGAAATTAATGGAATCCCGGAGATTGAGATAGATACAAATGATGAACTTTTATATTCTTATAATTGGCCTGGAAATGTTAGAGAATTAAGAAATTTAGTGGAAAGAATATCAATTTTATCTCAAAATGAAAATAAACAAAACATTGGAAGATTTTTACATGAAATTCTTAGTAAAAATTCCTCCGATACCATACAAGACACAAGTGTTTCTTTATCATTTCCTCTTAAACAAGCTAGAGAAAACTTTGAAAAAAATTATCTTTTAAACCAACTTAAAAAAAATAAGGGAAATGTATCTAAAACTGCAGAATTTATTGGAATGGAAAGATCTGCTTTACACAGAAAACTTAAGTCATTAGGTATCAAAGGTATAAATTAATCATGAATATTATAATATGTGGTGCCGGCATGGTCGGCTTTTCAATTAGCAAGCAATTACAAGCACAAGGGCACTCAGTTACAGTTATTGATCAATCCTCTGAAGATATCAAAAAAATCAATGATACCCAGGATGTAAAAGGCATTGTAGGTAGAGCTACATTTCCATCTGTTCTTGAAAATGCAGGAGCAAAAGATGCCGATATGATAATAGCTGTAACAAGAAATGACGAAACAAATATGATTATTTGTCAAATAGCTAGCTCATTATTTAACATATCAAAAAAAATTGCCAGAATAAGATCTCAAGAATTTTTAGAGGGAAAATGGAGTAAACTATATAGCAAATCTAATATTCCAATTGATGTAATTATATCCCCAGAAAGAGAGGTTGCTAAAACACTTTACAGGAAACTCGAAGCTCCAGGTGCATTAGACAATGTTCCTTTTGTAAAAGATAAAGTAAAATTATTAGAAATTATAATTGAAAATAAATGTCCAATAGCAAATATACCTTTAAAAGATCTTACAAAAAAATTTCCAGAATTTAAGGCGCACATTTTTGGTGCACTAAGAAAAGATTCCTTTGTTTTTCTTAAAAAAGACGACAAAATGAAAATAGGTGATAAAGTTTATGCGGTTGTTAGCACCGATCAAATAAATAATCTTTTATCTGTTTTTGGACATGATGAAAAATTTGCAAAAAAAATTCTAATTATCGGCGGTGATAATATCGGACTACACCTTGCAAAATTATTAGAATCTACGGAAGGATTAAGAACAAAAATTATAGAAAAAAATAAAATTCGAGCAGAACAAATAGCTGGAGAACTTTCATCTGCTATAGTCATATGTGGAGATCCGCTTGATGAAAAAATTCTTAAGGAAGCAAACATTGAAGAAATAGAAACTGTTTTTGCATTAACAGACGATGACGAGGATAATATAATGGCTTGTGTACTCGCAGAAAAGTATACACCTTCTAAAAGAACTATAGCCATTATTAACAAGCATAACTACCACCTTTTGCAAGAGTCTCTTAAGATTGATGATTTGGTTGATCCTAGAATGACAACAGTTTCTACAATTATGAAGCATGTTCATATGGGAACAATAGATACCGTTTATACTTTGTTAGATGGACAATACGAATTTTTAGAAGCAAAAATTCTAGAAACATCTGAACTAGTAAATAAATCAATCAAAGATTCTAATTTGCCAGAAGAAGTTAGGGTAGGTGCTATTGTTAGAAAAGATAAAGTTTTAATGCCAAAATCAAATTTTATTTTTGAAAAAGATGATATTGTAGTACTCCTATCAAAACGAGAACAACTTAAAGAAGTTGAAGATATTTTTAGAATAACTTCTTAGAAATAATGAATATTAAATCTTGCTTGTATTTTCTTGGATTAAGCTTCTTTCCAATAAGCTTGATGTCACTAATAAATATTTTCTATTCATTGTACTTTAATTATTTAAAAAATGTTAATTCTTATTTAATAACTTTGATTTTAACATTGGTTGTTGGCTTAGCCTTTTTTTATTTAGGAAGAAAAGAAAAAGAAAATATTAATATTTACGAACAATTATTTTTAATTTTTTTAGTTTATTTTTTGATATCTTTTTTTATATCAATTCCTTTTTACTTAAGTTCATATAATTTAACATTTATAAATTCATATTTTGAAGCAGTGTCAGGATTAACAGGAACTGGCTTTTCTACATTTGAATATATTAGAAGTTTAGACTCACCGTTAATTTTATGGAGATCTTCCTCACAATGGATAGGAGGGTTATATTTTTTAATATTTCTAATATTAATTTTTTCTAATAAACAAATGAGTTTTAAAATGATTAATCTTACTTTTAGTCTTGAAAATAAGATAAATTTTTCATCTAATCTTTTCTCTGTTACAAATAGAATTTTTTTAATTTATTTATCACTTTCAATATTAATTTTTTCTTTATTCTTATTTTCAGGTATTAGACTATTTGATAGTTTAAATTTAAGTATGACAGTAGTGTCTTCGGGAGGCTTTCTTCCTACCGACACTTTAAATGATATAATTAAAACTGATCTTCAATCAATTTTTTTATGTTTTGCTTTTTTAGTTTCATTTTTGAATTTTTATTTGTTTTATAATTTTTTTTTAGAAAGAAATAATTTAAAATATCATACGGAAGATTTATACTTAGTTATTTTAGCTGCTATCTTTTCAATAATTTTTTATTTTTTAAACAGTTTAAACGTTTCTTCTGTTCTTGTTAATATTCTAAGTAGTTTAAGTAATTCGGGAATAAGCATGCATGTTGTTCCGGAAAATTATGGATTATACTTTTTGTTTCTTACCATGATAGGAGGTTCTGTTTTATCTTTAACTTCTGGCATTAAATTTTTACGTATTTATATATTAATAAAAGGTTTTTTAATGGAAATTTATAGGCTTGTTAAACCAAATGTTGTTTTAAATACAAAAATAATGTTTTCTAACCATAAAATTAATTCTGAAAATATCAAAATATCATTTTTAATTTTTATTTTTTTTTTCCTTGGTCTTTTTATTTTAAGCAGTATTTTACTCGTAGATTTTTTAGATTTTGAAAATTCTTTTAAATTATCAATTTTAACTCTAACTAATACTGCGTCATCTAATATATATGGGATGAGTGAAATACGCTTTGCTGATTTCTTCACATTTACAAAACTTTCCCTTATTATCTTTATGATAATTGCAAAGGTAGAGTTGCTTGCAGTTTTTATATTAGTTAAAAAGGTATTTTTTAAAGATTAGCTTATGGAAAAAATAGTTATAATTGGAGCTGGGTCTATGGGTACAGCTTTTGCATACCCGTGTGTTGACAACAAACACGATGTAAATGTAGTTGGTACACATTTAGAAAATCAAACTATAGATGAATTGAATAAAAACCGTTTTCATCCAGGTCTTAACTTAGAAATAATTAGTGATATTAAATTTTTTAAGCATGAAAATATTAAAGAAGTTTTTAAAAAAAAACCGGACTTAATTGTTGTTGGTGTAAGTTCAAAAGGAATTAATTGGATTGCAGATGAATTGAAAAAAATTTCTACAGAATATCATTTACCTAAACTTTTGATGCTGACCAAGGGCTTGAGTATAAATGGAGATAAATATGAACTTCTTGTTGATAAATTAGAAAGACTATTAGTTAGTAAAGGAATTAAAAATATAAATTTATCTGCAGTCGGAGGCCCGTGTTTAGCACAAGGTTTAGCTAATCGTGTTCATAGTAGTGTGGTTATTGCAAATAAAAAAATCGAAAATGCAAATTTATTATGTTCAATCCTTTCAAATGATTATTATCATGCATCCCCATCCTCAGATATTAATGGTGTTGAGGTTTGTGCAGCGATAAAAAATATTTTTTCAATGATAATTGGTGCTGCTTCTGGTCTAAACAAAACTAAGTCAAAAGGAAATTTATACTTAAATACTTCGGCAGCCCTAATAAAACAGTCTATTTATGAAATGGAAATTTTCTCAGAATTCTTAAAAGGAAAAAAGGAAACAGTTAAAGGGTTGGCAGGTCTCGGCGATCTGTATGTAAGTGTGGCAGGTGGCAGAAATAGTAAGATGGGAGCACTTTTAGGAGAAGGTATAGTTTTTTCTGAAGCAAAGAAAGATAAAATGCCCAATGTAACAGTTGAAGGTGCTGATTTAATTTTTGAAATCGGTAAAAAAGTTAAAAAAGATTTTGATGAAAAGAAACTTCCTTTAATGATTGCAATGATTAATGCTATTTTGAATGATAAAAAATTAGATATTAAATGGAAAAATTTCAATAAATGAAACTTTTAATTTCATACATTTTTTTATTAATTGCAATTATTTCTGGTATCATTGCAAATGGCTTCTACTTAAAATCGAGTGAGGGTTTTACAAAAGTAATGCCAAGTATATTTGGTTCTGCAATAATTTTATTAGCTTATTTTTCACTTTCAAAAGCCATGGAAAATATACCAATTGGGTTTACATATGCCACCTATGGAAGTTTAACTACTATTGGAGCTTTGTTATTTGGAATATTTAAATTCAATCAAAGTCCAAACATTTATTCATTGTTTGGCATTTTTTTTATTTTGATCGGAGTTGTTCTAGTAAATTATTTTGGTAGTGTTTCATGATGAAACCTGTATTTTCTTCTCAAGTTGTGATATTGTTTATATATTTTTAATTGATGATAAAAATTGGAATAAATGGTTTTGGAAGAATTGGTAGGCTTATCCTAAGAGCCTTACTAGAAAATTATAAAGATAAAATTCAAGTTGTTGCAATAAATGACCTTGGTTCAATCGAAACTAACGCTCATCTTATAAAATATGATAGTACACATGGTACTTTAAGTGATGATGTAAAAACATCAAAAGATGGTTTTGAAATATCAAATCAAAAAATAAAAGTTTTTGCTGAAAAAGATCCTAGTAAAATTTCTTGGGGAAATGTTGGTGCAGATGTAGTTTTGGAATGCACTGGTATATTTCTAGATAAATCTTCCGCAGCAAATCATATAAAAGGCGGAGCAAAAAAAGTTGTTATTTCTGCTCCAGGTAAAGATGTTGATTTTACAATAGTACAAGGTGTAAACAGCAAAGATTTAAAAAAAGATCACAATATTATTTCAAACGGATCATGTACAACAAATTGTCTCGCACCTGTGGCTAAGGTATTGGAGGATAATTTTGGTATTGAGTATGGTTATATGACGACAATACATAGTTATACTGGAGATCAAAAATTATTAGATACACTTCATAAAGATTTAAGAAGAGCAAGATCAACAGAAGGTGCAATGATACCAACATCAACAGGTGCTGCTAAAGCTCTAAGTCTTGTTTTACCAAGCCTTAAAGGTAAGTTAGATGGAACAGCAATACGGGTTCCTACACCTAATGTTTCTTTAATAGATTTTACTGTTGTTACTAAAAAAGAAGTTTCGGCAAATTCAATAAATGATGCTATGACAAAAGCATCTGAAAGTTCTTTAAAAGGCATTCTTGGAGTCAATAACAAGCCTTTAGTTTCGAAAGATTTTAATCACAATCCACATAGTTCTATTTTCGATGTAACTCAAACCCAAGTGATAAAAGGAAAATTCAGTAGGGTTTTATCATGGTATGATAATGAATGGGGTTTCTCTAACAGAATGTGTGATACAGCAATACAAATTTCTAAATTAATTTAATTAATCAATAAATATATATATATATCTATTTAAAACGTTCAATTATTGAACAATCCGATTTTTTGTAATATATTAATGTTATGAATCTTCGAAATAAAAACGTCTTAATTACAGGTATTGGAAAAGGTCTTGGAAAATCAATGGTAGAGTATTTTTTAAAATCGGGAGCATATATTTATGGAATTACTAGAACAAAAGCAGATATTAATAAATTTAATAGTCATAAAAATTTAAAGCTATATGTTGGCGATGTAAGAAACGTTAAAATAATTAGAAAAATACTAAAACAGTCTATAAAAGATAAAAAAATCATAAATGGAATTGTTAATAATGCCGGTATAAGACAAAGATCAAAATTTGAAAAAATTTCATCAAAAGATATTAAAAATATATTTGATATCAATTTTTTTTCAATTTTTGAAATTCTTAAAATATATATGGAATACGTTCAGAAAAATAAAATCAAATCATCAGTCGTTAATGTTGGATCAATTGTTGGTGAAACAGGTTTTAAACATTTGAGCGGGTATTCTGCTACAAAAGGTGCTTTAAAAAGTTTAACTCAGTGTTTAGCAGTAGAATATGCTGATAGAGGTACAAGGTTTAATGTTTTAAGCCCTGGTTTTACTGAGACAAGTTATTTTAATAAATTTAAAAATAAAAAAAATTTATATAAATGGACACTCTCTAAAATCCCGATGTCTCGTTGGGGCAAAAGCGATGAAATTTCATCTTTAACAGCCTTTTTAATTTCAGATATATCTTCATATATAACAGGTGAAACTATTAACATAGACGGAGGATGGATACATGGCTAAAAATAAAAAAAAAGTTATTGCTTTAATCCCAACAAGACTTAATTCAAGAAGACTGCCAGCTAAAGCTCTTTTACCAATAAATAATATACCTATTATAATTCATGTTTATAGAAGAACACTTATATCCAAACTTGTCGATGATGCTGTTATTTGCTGTGATGATGTGAAGATACTTAAAGCAGCAAAAAAATTTGGAGCTAAAGCTATTTTAACATCCAAGCACCACCCTAATGGAACAGACCGAATTTGTGAAGCATACAAAAAAATCTCAAAAAACTATGATCTTATTGTGGATGTACAAGGGGATGAACCTTTAATAAGTCCAGTTCATATTGATAAAGTTATTAAATATCATTTTAAAAATAAAGATGTAGATATAGTTTTGCCTAATTTAAGAATAAAACCTACAAACAATACAAATTTAGTTAAAATTGTTTCCAATTCAAAAAACGATGTTTTGTATATCTCAAGGGCAAATATACCACATGAGTTTAGAAATAAAGTTAAACATTTTAAAAAACATTTAAATGTAATATCATTTAAACCTGAATCTTTAATAAAATTTGGTAAGTCCAAAAGATCTGAAACCGAAAAAGTCGAAGATATTGAACTTTTAAGAGCTTTGGACATTGGTCTTAAAATAAAGACTTTAAACTTAGCCGGTGATAGTTTTTCTGTTGATCTCTTTGAAGACTATACTAAAGCACAAGCTCAATTAGCAAGAGATCGTTATTTTAAATTTTATAAATAAAAAAAGTGAATTTAACTTACAAAATAAATAATACTGAACATTTTGTTACTTTTTGCAAGGCAGATAACATTAATGCAATTTCTAAATCCCTAGAAAAAATTAAATCTGATAAAAATATTTTATTTATTTATGATAATAAAGTTGATAAATCTTTAGTAGAAGAGATATACCAAGAGTTAAAGCTTTCAGGCTGTAATATTTATTCATTAAAATGTGAAGGTAAAAAGTCTAACAAAAATGAGAAATTACTTTTCTCAATAATTGATTTACTACTCAAAAAAAAGTTTACAAAAAGATCAATAATTATTTCGTTAGGCGGCGGTGTTGTTGGTGATGTATCGGCTTTAGCCAGCAGTCTTTATTTAAGAGGTTTGTATTACTATTGCATTCCATCAACCATGACCGCTATAGTTGATAGCTCTATTGGAGGAAAAACAGCTATAAATTATGGGGGTATAATAAATTCGTTGGGCACGTATTATCATCCAAAAAATGTTTTTATATTGGAAAAGGTGATATCAAAACTTCCTGACAGGGAGTTCAATGCAGGTATTACAGAAATTATCAAATGTGGACTTATAGATAAAAACGGTATTTTAAACTTTTTAGATAAAAACAAAAAAGAAATAATTAAACGTAAAAATTCTATTATATTTAAAATATGTTATTTGACTTTAAAATCTAAGATCAAGTTTTTTCAAAACGACATTTACGAAAAGGATTTAAGATTAAGATTAAATTTCGGACATACATTTGGACATGCTATTGAAATGTCTATTGAAAATAATTTGAAAAAGGATTTTATAAGACATGGCGAAGCCGTTGGTCTTGGTGTTTTGTCAGAAATATTTTATGCAAATAGAAGAAAAAATGATTTATTTAATTTAGTTTTTAAACTTCTTAATAATTTTAATTTACCAACAAGCTTGAATCTAAAGAATCTACCTATTAATCCTGTCAAACTTCAAAACGATATTTATAAAAATATCTTTTTGGATAAAAAAAAATTAGATAAATATCCAAGATATGTAAGTGTAACAAAAAAAGGTAGTGCAAATATTAAAGAAATAAAAGACTTTGACCTTATCAACGATACAATAATGAAAGTTTTGTTGGCATAATGACAAAAAAAGAAGATATAAAATTTTTTGATCCACAAATTGAGATAAAAGAAAAAGCTGTTGCTCAGAGACTGCAGTACATTCCAAACACAAAAATACCACTCCCTTCGGAAGTTGAAATAAGTGAATCAGGGATGTGTAATAGAAAATGTTCTTTTTGCCCTCGTAGTGCTCCCGACTACCAGCATAAAAATGAATTTATAAGTTTTGATTTACATAAAAAACTTTGTGATCAATTAAAAGAAGTTAAATACTCAGGAATATTTATCTACTCAGGATTTGTTGAACCTATGCTTGATAAAAATATTTTTAAATTAGTTAATTATGCCAAAAAAACTTTACCCGAGTCTAGAGTTGAAATGATTTCAAACGGGGATGTTTTAAATGATAAAAGATTAAAGAAACTATACGATTCTGGTCTGGATAGGATTCAAATTAGTTTATACGATGGGGAAGATCAACATCGTGAATTTATAAAATTAGGTAAAAGACTTAATCTTAATAATAAGAAATACGTTTTAAGAGCTAGATATTTGCCCGAAGAACAGGATTTTGGAATCACATTAAGTAATAGGGGAGGAATGTTAGAAAATGCGGAATACAAGATTAAGGCCAGGGATAAAAAACTAGAAAAAACATGCTTCTATCCTAGTTATAAATTTTTTTTAGATTACAACGGTGATGTCCTTATGTGTTCTCATGATTGGGGTAAAAAAAATATTTTAGGTAATCTAAATAAAAATAAATTTCTTGATATATGGCTTTCAGATAAATCAAAGTCTGCAAGGGATAAACTAAATAGTGGTGATAGATCACTTAGTCCTTGCAATGTTTGTGATGTCCATGGCGATTTAATTGGAAGAAGTCATCATGAGGCCTGGAAAAAACTTTAAATTTTATGGGATTTAAAAAAAATGTTTTTATTTTAGGAGCTAGTTCAGATATTGGAATTAGTATAATGAAAATTTATCTAAAAAATAACTATGAAATTTTAGCACATTATAATAAAGGAAATCTGAATTTTTTCAATTTTGTTAAAAATAAAAAAAGAATTAAATTAATTAAATTTAATTTTTTATCAACCTCAAAAAAAATAGAAAAATTTCTTAATAAAAAAGTTTTTAAAAACTATAGTATTTTTATTAATGCATCTGCTTTTCTTAAAGAAATAGATTATAGCAAGGTTAAATTAAAAGATTTAGAAGATACGTTTAAGGTGAATTTATACCCTGGTGTTCTTTTAACTAAAATCATGGGTCAACAGATGAACAAAAGAAAATGGGGTAGAATTGTGCATCTTGGTTCTATAGGAGTAAAATATGGCGGTGGCAAAAAGAATTTTCCCTACTCATTCTCAAAACACGCATTGGAATTTTTTCCAGGGCACACAAAGGAATGGGCAAAAAACAACGTTCTTATTAATACAATTAGGGTGGGTGCAACAAATACCAAATTACACTTAAATTTACCCTCAAAGAATTTAAAAAAAAGAAAAAATCTTATACCAATGGGTAGAATGGCGGAGCCCAGAGAAATAGCTGAGTTTGTATATTTTTTAGGTTCTGAAGAAAACACTTATATATGCAATAAAGTCCCAGCTATTTCAGGCGGAGAATAATTTTAATGAAAAATTATCAAGTTGATTTATTAAAAAAAATTAAATTTTTTTTTAACTCATTCAATAATGATAATTATAACCCAAATAAAAGTTCAATTTTTTATTTGGCTACGTACTCAAATTTAATAGGTTCTTACATTTTAAATTCATTAGCAAATTATAAAAAATTAAATTTTTTTACAAATACTAAAATTATTATTAAAGATATTTTTTATTCTCTTAGATACACAGATTTTAAATATGAGAATTTAAATTATAATTTTTTTTATGATAAAATAATAATAACTTGGGCATTTAAGGAAAATTTTCAGAGTGATGGCTCGCTTAATGATAGATATTTTAATATAAATTCAAAAAAATTAAAAAAAACTCTTTGGGTAGTTTTATACATGAGTAAAGATCTTCCTAAAAATATTAATAAAAATATTTTTTTGATTAAACGTGTACATAATATAAAAATTAATATTTTTCCAATTTTAATTAATTTAATTAAAAATATTTTTTTAATTTTTAAGGATGCTAAATATTATCTTGCTTCTGTATCAACAGATAATTATTTTTCTGATATTTTTTTAAAACAAAGTAAAATATTTTTAAATGGTGAAGTTAAAAAAGTTATTATGACTTATGAAGGTCAAGTATTTCAAAATAAATTTATAAATTATATTAAAAAAAATTATTCTAAGATTAAAACAATCGGATACATTCACGGAGCACCAATGGCTCTACCATCGAATTATGTTTTCAAACACGGATCTCCAGATAAAATTTTAATAAATGGTAAAGATCAAGATTTTTGTTTTAGAAAGCACTTAGGGTGGAAAAAAAATAGTATTAAAATTTTACCATCTTTTCGTTTTCAAAAGTCTGATAACAAGAAAAAAAATATAATTTTTTTACCTATATCCTTACTAAATATTAGATTAGTTATAGACAGGCTTGCATTTTTACATAATAAAAATTTTATCAATTTGAAAAATTTTACTGTAAAAGGTCACCCAGTTGTACTAAAGGAAAAAAAATATATTTTTTTATTAAAAAAATTTAATTCCTTTATAAGTATGTTAAATAAAAAAAATAAGCCTTTATACAAAGGTGATTATCTAATATTTGTTGGAGCCGGTGGAGCTATTATTGAAGCACTTGAAAGAGGCTCAAATATAATTCAAATATCTGAAAAACCTATTTTTGATGTTTATTCAAAAAAATTATATCCAACCCTAATAATTAAAAAAATTGATAGTAATATTTATACATATAAACTAAAAAAAAAAGGTAATCTAATTAAATTTGGTAATAAAAAAAATAATCTTAAATATATTAAGTCTCTTTAGTATTAAAAAAATCACTCAAATTTAAAATCCAAATATAGAGCTGCGGACCAAGAAAAGTTATTAGCTCCTAAACATGCACCATTAGTGTAATTATAATATTCATGAAAATTTTTCTCTTCTAAAAGTTTTAAAGTTATTTTTTTAACTAATTTTGCAAATTTTATATCTTTATTTTTAAGTCCTTGGTAAATTATCCAGTTTGAATTAATCCAAACCGGGCCTCTCCAGTATCTAGTCTCTTCGAAAGTTTTATCTTTTGGATTAACTGTGGTAAAAAAATATTCTTTTTGTGAGTTATATTTTTTTAATTTATTAATAACTCTATTATTTATATCTTGATTTTGAAGATTGGCAAATAATATGAAATAATTAGAAATAGCATCTACATTAATTAACTTGTGGTTCTTAAAATCATAAGAAAAAAAACTTTGATCTTTATCTTTATAAAACTTAATTAAACTTTCCTCTGATTTTAATATTTTATTTTCAAGATCAGCGAAATTTAAATTAAATTTTTTTGCCAATTCAATAAGATCTTTCGTAGCTCTTATAAGTATTGAATTAAAACCTATATCAATAACATTAAACATTGAATCACTTACAATTTTACTTGGATTATATTTGTTTTTTTTAAATTGATTTAATAAGGTTATATAACCATCATAGTCCTTTTTAAGCGGTCTATTTGAGCTTCTTGATACATTAAGATCTCTTCTTTCATAACTTAAATTTTCATCAATTTTAACTTTATCTAAGGACGAATCCCAAATAGGGGAATTATCAAGCCCGCTTTCCCAAGGGTGAATGATTGAAACTAGACCAATTTTACTTGTATCTCTGTAATTATAAAACCAGTCTAAATATTTTTTTAATTTTTTAACAATTGATTCTATCCTTTTCATTTGACTTTGATCTAATTTATTTTGGTCTACGATTTTTTTAATTACTGTTACAATTATTGGTGGTTGTGTAATACCAGAAGAGGGTATCTTATTACCACATCCCCATGTTTTATGATTTGGAAAATAACTTTCATCATTATCATGAAATAATATATGAGGTATCATGCCGTCTTCCCACTGTCCTGATACAAGCTTTTCTAATTCTTCAATTGCATATTCCATATTAAAATATGAATATCCTAAAGATATAAAAGCAGAGTCCCAATTCCACTGAGCAGGATATAATTCATTATTTGTAGGCAGTGTATAACCAGATCTTCTATTTGTCTTTAAAACTTTTTTTGCAATTTCAATTGTTTCTTTCATTAACCTTTTACACTTCCTGCAGTTAATCCACTTACAAGATATTTTTCAAAGTAAACAAAAATTAAAAGAATTGGCAATGTTACAACGACCGATCCAGCCATTAAATATTGTCTAGGTGTCTCTGCATCTCCAGTTAAATGGTTGATAGCTCTAGACAACGTAAATGATTTTGGATTATCTAAAAACATTAATGAAAATAAAAACTCGTTCCATGCTATCATGAAAACATACAAAGCTACTGACGCAATAGCTGGTAAACTTAAAGGGATAATAATTTTAATTATTATACCAAACCAATTTTGTCCATCCATAAGACCAGCATCTTCAATTTCTTTTGGTATACTTTTAAAATATCCTTGGAGCATGTATATAGCAACTGGTAACGTTGTAGCTGTATAGACAATTAGAAGGCCCTCGATTGAATTCCTTAAGCCTAACTGACTAAAGACTGTATATAGAGGTATAACTAAAACTATAGCAGGGAACATATATATTATTAATATTGAAGTAGATAAAAAAGTTTTACCAAAAAAGTTTAGTCTAGCAACTGCATAGGCCGCAGGTATTGCAAAGATTAAAGTAATTAATACAGTACCTATTGAAACTATAGAACTGGTATAAATATATCTTCCAAAGTCATAAGTTTTGAAAATAACAAAATAGGATTTAAACATATCAGTAAGATTATTTGTTAAATTAATGCTTAGATCTAGTGGATTAAATAATAATGCCGCTTGTGTTTTAAAACTCGTGACAAACATCAGATAAAATGGAAATAAAATTACAAATGCAAAAAAAACAATTGCAAACAATGAAAGAAAATCAAAAATAATTTTTTCAGATACGAAATCTTCCCTAAGATAATTTAAATCATAATTTTTTACTCTATTTGTAAAAAATAAACTAATTAACAATATTCCAGCGTTATACCAAATAGGAGTGCCCTCATTAATAAAAATATAAATAATGGTAAAAATTGAAGAAAAGACTATTATTTTTATTAATTGATTAATTTTTTTACCAATAAAAATAAGAGTAAAGCTTAATATTAAGGCTAATAGAAAATTAATATTAAAATTTATATCTGTTAGCTTTAATCCTTGAAGGGTTGCCATTATTTTCCAGATAGAGCCTAACAATGTTAGAAAAATAGAGGATATAAATAAATAAATTAATAATGGTTTATATTTCATTTGCACGTTTCCCAATTAATTTGAAGTAAATAACCATAAAAATTATTAATAACATAACTATAACTATCGAAACTGCCGATCCCATACCAATGTTAGAAACCGCAAAACCTTGTTGGTAAACATTTATTGGTAACGTTCTTGTTCCCGACGCCCCACCTGTTAAAAGAAAAATGTCTTCAAATTTATTAAAATTCCAAATAAATCTAATCATAAATAAAATAGATAAAATAGCTGTTATCTGTGGAAGAGTAATATTAATAAATTTTCTAAATGGACCGGCTCCATCAACCTCAGCAGCTTCATATAAATCTTTTGGAACTGCTTGCAATCTTGCCAGAATAAATAAGAAGGCTAGGGGAAAATATCTCCAAATCTCAAACATTATTACTGTAGTTAAAGCTAACCTTAATTTAATATCAAAACCAAAAAGATTTAATGTCATATATTTCTGACCCAATAAATTTATTGGTTTATCAAGAATACCAAAATTAACTAACAAAGCATTTAAAGTCCCGCTATTTGGATCTAGCAGTAAAGTCCAGGTATATGCTAACGCAACAACAGGCCCAACATATGGAAATAAAAGAATACTTCTCATAAAAGTCCTTCCATAGAATTTTTGATTTACTAACTGTGCCGCGAACATTCCAAAAATGATAGCACCAACTGTTCCAAAAAAAGTAAAATAAAACGTAGTTAATAATAAATCTAAAAATTCATTTTCAGTAAAAACTTGTTTGAAATTCTTTAAAGTAAATTTGGTTGTTAATAAAATGTTGTCAGCATCACCTGAAAGTTTAGGTTTCTGTGATTTAATAGCATTTTTATCAATTATATTATTATTTATATTCCTAACAATAATCTCAAAATTTTCTTTATATTTTGCTTCCCAATTTCCAAAATCACATTCAATTTTTTTTGACTCAAATGTACATCTTTTGTCAAGATCTACAGGTTCTATATTTTTTGGTAGTTTATCTAAAAATTTAATATTATTTATATCCTCAATTAAAGAACTATTTCTTAATCTATAAACTAATTTTAATTTTGTTTTATCTTCGGGAATACTTTTTACTATTTTCTTTGCTCTTGGTTCAGGAATTCTAATATCTTTTAATTGAACTTCTTTAA
>CETH01052434.1_pt1 | contig 17600 bp, 13 predicted proteins | sample 361461 | NCBI WGS metagenome assembly CETH01 (sample SAMEA2622695, study PRJEB7988) | marine metagenome | isolation source: saline water (ENVO:00002010), including
TATCTGTGATTATAGGTTTGTTTAGCTCTTTAGAGTTCAATACTGCTTCTGGACCAACGATTATTGTAGTGGCATTAGTTTTTTTTATTTTATCACTATGGCCTCTAAAGAGAAAGGTCGCGTTGCAAAAATGAAGGTAATTTGATATCTAAAAGCTATGGCTCTTTTAACAGAAAAATTAACAAACAACCAACAAACTATTCTTAATTTATTAGAAGAATCTAAAGAACCATTAAAAGCTTACGCTATTCTTTTTGATATCCAAAAAAAAGGAATAAAATCTCCTCTTCAAGTTTATAGAGCTTTAGATAAATTAATAGAAATAGGTAAAGTACATAAAATAGAAAGTAAAAATTCATATATTGCGTGTAAGAATTCACATTGTAATTCTCAAACTTCTACATCTTTTTTAATTTGTGAAATATGCGATAAGGTAACTGAACTTAAAAAAAATAATCTATCATCATATTTCTCAAAAGTAAGTGAGAAATCTAATTTTAAATACACAAAACATAATTTAGAAATTTATGGAGAATGTAAAAATTGTAAAAAGAAAATATAAAAAATTTCTTAATGTTAATAATAAAAAATTATATTTGAAACTGAAACATCAGATACAAAATCACGACCATAAGCTACAATACCGAGGCTAATTATATTTTTACCTTCTAAATCTGAATTATTTGAAACCCTATGAGTAAATTCACTAAAAGGCAATTCAATCATTGTCCATTTAGAGGTTGCTTTAAAGGTAGTTGAATAATAATCACGATATGAACGGGTCTCCGTTGTTCGTATAAAGATATGATAAATCTCTTCATTGCCACGAACATTTAAACGAATACCCTTGAGTTTTTTACTTTTCTGTTCAAAGTCAGTGAATGACAAATTTGTGCGTATTTGAATAAAACCACCATTATTTTCTGTACTGACATTTCCTGTTAATCTAGCAAAAAACATATCACCATCTTGTTCAAGTGAAGCTCCACCATCAGATATTCCTCCCATAGTTCTATCACTAATATATTGCCAATATTTTGCGTTATCTTGGGTAAAAGATAAATCAATACTTTCAGTATTTGCAAACAAACTATTGCATATCAATTGAGTAAAAAAGATAACTACTAAAAATAATTTCATAATAATAATTTTATATCTTATTAATATTTTAATTAAAAATAAAGCAAAATGGTTTATCGGGAAAAAATCTTCTTAACTAGACTTAAGATTTGCAAAAACGATATACCTCAATGGAGTTCCAGCCCTTAAAGCATCAAACGGATAGCAAGTAACAATAAGCAATGCCTCTTTGGAGCCAGTTTTTATAATTTTATCTCTATTTATGTTTATAATATTAAAATTCTCGACAATGTAAGTGTGCCATTGTTTTGACCTATCTTGTATTTCAATAACATTACCTTTTTGTAGATTTTTTATGAAGATACCATGACTATCACGATGGCTTGAGAGTATTGTTGCTCCTCCATCACCCGGGAGATTACTTTCTTGATGAAAAGCAGGTCCAAAAGCAAGAGATTGGCCCCAATTACCAGATAGAACTATTTGATCTACGTTATGTTCTTTTATTCTTAATCGAAAAATAGGAACACCATCAAAACTTTTCCATGGCTTTTGATCTAAGCCAGTTTTAATAGATTTGTGCCATGCATATTGCATTAATACTTGAGCAACGCGAGATTTTATTTCTATCTTAAAATAATTATAACCAAAATAACAACTTCCTAGAAGTAAAATTAAAGCTAGAAAGAATATCCAATATTTTTTCAGTTTATTCTTCTATACATCTTGAAAAAATAAACTGAAAACATTAAAAGTAGTATGGTCAGAAACAAATAAAGATTTTTAGATGTTGCTGTTTGTGAAAAATTTATTTTAATTGGCTGTACGTCATTTATATCTACCTTATGTAAAATATCGATTGGCTTTTGCAAATCTATGATTCCATTATTTTGTAAACTACTGATTTTATCCTTTAACAATGGAGATTCCCATCCGTCAGGAATATTTTGAGCAATTTGATGACTCAATAAAGGACTTACTTGACTCCGTGAAACAATTGGATCAACTGCCACTAGAGAAGTAAATTTTGTTATCAGATGATGTTTGAGACCAAGCTTTTTAACTAAAATCTCGTGATCATGATCATTTATAAATCCTATTGCGTTTTGAAAAGATACTTCTTCCACTTTTTCACGTCCCCACAATTGGTCAAGATATGCCCCTTTTTGTATCTGTCCAGGTGTGATTAAAAACTTCCATTTTTTAGAATTTTTATTTCCATAAATTTGAAATGGGGAAGTAAGACTTGAAAGTGATGAGTCATTGACCTTGATAAAAAAAGTTATAGGATCACCTGCCATAACATCAGGAAATTTTTTAGGCAGAACTTCATGTTCTTTTGCAATCCTCATTTTTAAATTTTCAATTACGGGATGGTTGATTTTGAATAAAAGTTCAGTGATTTTATTTGTAATGTCATGATTGACATACAAGTGTGAGCCTTTTCCAACCTTCGCTAACCCTTTAATCAAAAATGAGTTAGGAGCATTTCCTATTCCAACTATGTGAAGACGTTTATCACCTATATGTTCATTAACAATGGCCATCATTTCCGTTTCATAATCTATAGCCCCATCAGTAAGCAACACGATTTGTTCTCCTTGCGGTGCGGAAATGAGTGATGATTTTGTGAATATTGCTTCATAAACAGCGGTGAGCATTCTCGTTCCACCCTCGGCTCTCATATCACGAAGAAATTTTAATGCTCTTTGCTTGTTATGTAGTGTTGCAGGCCTAGGATTCCTAAATAACTTATAATGATTATCACTAAATGCGATAATATTGATGAAATGATGTTCGGGAAGTTGATTAATAAATTCTTTAAGTGCCCTCTTCATTTTGCGTATAGAATTTCCACTCATGCTCCCAGAAACGTCTGCAATAATTGTAATTGAAGAATCATCTTTCAACACTAAATCTTTTTTTTCAACTTGCGGATTAATCAAGCCATATAAATAAAGATCTTCACCAATGTCCTCGCCATAGATTTCAACATAAGGTTCGTTTGATTTAATAGGGGAAAAAAACATGAGAAAATCTTTTGTTGAGGACATTCCTCCCTCTGCAAGACTCACCTGATAGTGAGAAGGGGATATACTATTAAATATAATGTCGTGAGTGGAACTTTGAGGCTCGGTGATATGAAAACCTGTGTTTAGGTTAATTGAAATGGAATAAGGGTTGATTGTAAAACCTTGTTGTTGGTTAATAGGAGAGTGAATATCTGAATTCAATTTACCAAAATCTAACGTTTCATCTTCATCTTGCTCGTTTTGTTGCATGCTATAACGGTGATTAATAACGGTTGGAATTCTTAAAAAATATCGGTCAGATTTAAACTCTAAAACATCATGGTATCGAATTTCTATTACAATCAATTCTCCTGGAGCAATATTGGCAACTTTTGTCTTAAAGATATTTGTTCTATTAGAACTCACAACTGAGGCTTTTTGTCCTTTCTTTTTGGCATCATTATAGATTTCTTCAGCTTCTATTTTTTCTTTAATCTCCCCTTCAATAAATCGTTCACCAACCTTCATTCTCAGAAAATCAACACTTGATTTATCCGGTAGAGGAAAAAGATAGATCGCTTCCATCCAGCTTGTTGTGGGATTGATAAAATATTGTTTAACCGTTGTTGTTGTAAGCAAACCTTGAATATTTACCTGAACATCCGTTTTCAACGTTGGGGCAATAAATATATCGTTATCCAATTCACTTTGCTTTGTTTCCATAAAAAACAAGCCAAATGGCTGATTGATGCTTGGTTTAAGTGACTCTGCTTTTAAATAATTTGAGATGAGAAAAATAAAAAAAACCAAAAAAAATAATTTTGTTGACCTCCTGCATGGCATTATAGAGCTTTCCAATCCTTAAATTCTTTTTGTTTCTTACTTTTATCAGATTGGTTGATTTCTCCAGATAATTTACCTCCTTCGTCAATTTGTATGTCTTTATAAAAAATTTTTCCACTCACAAAACCTCCGGATCTAATCATTAAAACACCGCTGATATTAATTTCTCCTTCAACCCTTCCATCGACAGTCATGCTTTCGGTTTTAACCTTGCCCTTAACTTTTCCAGAGTTATTGATTATGAGACTATCACATTCAATGTCGCCGTCAATTGTTCCTTGAATAGTGACCTTGCTAGTCGATTTGATAGTTCCAGTAATCATCACGCCGTCACCAATCATTAAAGAGCTTTTTGCACTATCAAAAATTTTATTATTCGGCTTGAAATTCAAAACAGATTCTTCTTTTTGATTTCTAGTTACTGGTGAGTGAATTTTATTAGTTTCAGTATTATTTTTTAAATGTAAAAATGACATGTCATATCCTTTGTTGTTAAAATAATTTTACATAACAATGATGACCAAAGAGCGACAAAAATATGTTCATTATAAGAAAAATATTTTTCTTAATTTAAAATCAATTCAGGTTTAAATACACTCTTTAATCGCTGGGTCGCGATCAAGAGAGTCGCCAAGTTTCATTTTAAATTTTTTAAAATTTCTATTGAGATTGCTTCAATTATAGGTACGGGAACGCTGTTTCCAAACTGTTTGTAACTTTCAACATCTGAATCATGGAGTTTAAAAGTATTTGGAAAACCCTGGAGTCTTGCACACTCTCTTGGAGTTAGTTTACGGGGAACTTTACTTCCTTTTACTTTAAGAAGTATCTCGCTGCCATCCTTGTAATATCTAGCACTTAATGTGCGAGTATAACTGTCAGTATTTTTCACAAGACTATAGCCAAATCCTACCCCTCTTCTTTTGTTTCTTTCTTTTCTTTCTTTGTGACTCTTCCATAATTTTTTTGTTATAAAATACTTGTCATCCACTTTCTTTTGTAAAATATCATTTACAGAGGTTTTTGAATTTATTGATGAAGGAAAATTAAATAGAGTTTTTTTTCTAAATCCTATAATAAAAACACGTTTTCTTGATTGAGGTAAACCAAAATCTTTAGCGTTTAAAATTTCTGTTTTAATGGTTTTATACTTTACATCTTCGAGAGCTTTTAATATTCTAGCAAAAGTTTTACCCTTATTATGACTCTTAAGATGACTAACATTTTCTAAAAGAAATGCTTTTGGTTTTGTTTGTTCCAAAACTTTAATAATATCTGGAAATAAGTTTCCTTTACGATCTGCAAATCCATGTTTTTTGTTTAAAAATTTTCTCTTAACAACACCGGCAAGAGAAAAAGGCGGGCAAGGAAAACCTGCTAGCAAAAGATCATGTTTGCCAATAGTTTTTTTATAATTATCAATTGATCTTATGTCGCCCTGAATATCGGGTTTTATAAAATTTTCTCTATAGACTGATCTTGCTTTTTCATTGATATCACATGCAAAAACTGTTTCTGTTTTTATCTTAAGTTTTTTTGCAGCATTTTCGACTCCTAATCTTATACCCCCTATTCCAGCAAATAGATCTACGATTTTAATATACATATGAAATTATAATTTTCTTTTTGTTTAAATTATTAAATTCTAATTATACCTTGATCAACTGCTAAATCAATTATAGCAGAAGCTTCTTCAGCAATATGAGGAGTTGGGTCTTCATACCAATCATCATTAGCCATATCTTTAAGAGTTAAACACATGCCATGAAATTCTTTGCTTAAGTCAGGATCATCTTGAATGAATTCAGCTATTTTAAGCCACCCATTAGGAGAGACACTTTTACATTTTCTCATATTTTCTTTATAATCATCATCAACAATAAATTTTTTCGTTTTAATAACTTTTTTTGAACCTTTTAGTTCAATAGGAACATTATTACCTGAGATTGAAAAATTTTGATTTTTTAATTCTTTCCAACATTCCATTTTTTTAAACCATTCAGAGGGATTTTTATTTTTAGAGTCTGCACTTTTTCGAAGTTTATCATATACTTTATTAACCCATAAAATTAACATTTCATTTAATTCATTAGAAATTTGTTGATCCTGCCAAACTGCTGCAAGATTAAAATTTTTTCTAGATAAATTAGAAAGTAATGAAACTGTATAAGTACAAACTTGAGATCTATATGCTGGTACATCAGATGACTTAATTATTTTTTCAACACTTCTAAAAATTATTGATTGAGAAATGATATCTTTGAAATAATCATTATCAATTATCTTTTCTTTAACTGCTTCAACAGCATGGTTATTCATAAAATGAATAAAATTTTTCTGCACTCCGGTACAGACAACATAAGGCAATCCTTCCCAACAATTAATGTATTTAGCCAAATCTTCCTTTGAAATTTTTCTAAATGTTGGAATGAGTTTATTAAATCTATTTTTACTATCTGAATTAGCACTATGTCGAAATTTTTCATTTTGATATTCACCAGATTTTCTTTCAAAAAACCATCTACCACTTTCCCCAGGGATAAAAATTTTTTTACTTATTTCATCAATTTTTTTGTGATAAACATTATCAGAATGAAAATCAGATTGTTTAACAGCATTCTGACTATTTGAATAACGAGAAATTAAAGGAACCACCTTACGTATATCTTCTTTTTTTATAACAGAAATTTTTGTTGGTACTGAAATTTCACTCAAATCAATACCATCTACTTTTTTTGATCTATGAATACTTGCTGTTGTTTGCCCTCCATTTACTATCTGAAATCCAATTATTTCATTTATATATTGCCTGCCATCTTCCCCTATTGAAAATTTAATTTTTTCTGCGGTTGCAGCTATTCCATTATTGTAAGAAAAAAACATGTTTGGTTCTTCTAGAAGTGTTGTTCTAATACCTTTATTTACTTTTCCTGTTGATTGAAGAAATGATCTTACATTTAGTTCCATTAATTGAGATCCCCAAGCTTCATAAAGTCTATATAAAGTTTCTCCAGGGATAATAGCAAGATAACTTTCTAAGTCTTTTGGTGTAGTAGAAGACTTAATACATTCAATCTTGTCTATATTTGTATCAAATTTTACTTTTATATTATCAGTTACACTTCCAAGAACCGACAATTCATATAATTTTCCAAGATCAAAAAATTCAATAGTAACATCAATACCCGAAACTTTATCAGTGATAATGGTTTTAATATCACTAGTTCCATCTGTAAAAATAAATATCCTTACTCTGTTAAGTTTTTTTTCTATATCTTTAATTAATCTTGCTACAGAATAAGGATCAGAATTCTTTGGAAGATTATTAGATAATCCTTTAAGAGATTCTTTAAAAAAATTGGATATTTTTTTTCCTGCAGTTTTTAATTTAGATGATTCAATTTTTTTTGGATTAATTGATCCTTCAAAATGACATACAAATAAATCTAAATTTTCTTTTTCATCATCAAGTCCATATCCATTAATTTTAATTTCAGTGTTGTAAATTTTTTTTTCAAAATGTAAAATTTCATAGTTTTCTATAACTCCTGAATCAGAAAGTATTTGACAACAAGCATGTGAAAATCCATTTTCTTTAAAAGTATCAAGTTCAATTGAACTACTATGAATTTTATAAGAAAAATTTTTAAGTTCTTGATTATACGACATCTTTAAAATTTTGTTTAATAGAACTTCCTTCAGTGATAAAATTTACACATTTATTTAAATCTATTTTATATCTAATACTTTTAACACCATCTAAAATTCTGTCAGGTAGTATTCGTGGAAAATTTTCCACAACTTTGTAATAATGAACTAAATTAGTTTTAAAACTTACATAATAGTTGTGTGAATGAGCATCATAATAACCATATTTATTAAGAAGATCATTGAATTTAGTATTTAATTCTGAGTTTTGAGACGCAATTAATTCTCTAATTTTTTCAATTTTTTCTCTTATACTTTCTCCTCCAATTGATCCTCGCTTAACCTCTAGTACAGCAAGATATAAATTAGAAACTCTTTTGTCATTTAGTTGAAATTCGCTTGAAATACTTACGTCTTGAGCTGGAAATTTATGAGTTGATTTTACTTCCATAGAAACACCCTTATAAGTAAAATCATGTAACCCACTTTGAGGGGCTTGCCACATTTCAAGAGTAAGAGGTATGTTAAAATATTTGATGAAAAAATTTTCCATAATATCTAATTCAGCATAAAGGCCTTGTTGTGCATTAATAAGTAATCCTTGTTTTGAATGTTTATCAAAAAAATTTGAATATATTTCTATTCTTTCAATAAGGATATTATAAAAATCTCTGTCATCTTTTATATTTTTAATTTTTTTAATAAAAAGCTCAGTAATTTCAAAAAAAACATCCTTATAATTATTATCAATCAAAGAAATAATAACTTGCGTAACATCATTATTGGTATCTTTTTTTTTATTTGTAACGCTGAATCCTTTTGATTCAAATTGCTTTTCAAATTTAACAAATTTAGTTGGAACTTCTGCAATAAGGCTAATTTGTTTTTCTGGTAATTTATAAGCTGCAAATATCCTATTGTTATTTTCTAAAGGAAGTAGTTTAGCTATCAATCCTGATTGTTTAATAGAAGTTTTAACTGAATCTAAAGTATCTTTAAAAATATCAGTACTTTCATTATTCATGTATTCTTTCTGCTTGAAAGTTTGACATAATAACTTCTCTGCTATCATTAGTACTTAATCCAGGAAAAGTTATAGTTATTCCTATCATAGGTAATTGATCTTTTTTTGGTTCTTTTGGATTTATAATAGGATAAATTAATAATTGACCTCTATGATAATTATCGTTTTCTATATCTTGATAATAGTTATCTAAATATGCACGTCCTCTTGCCCATCTGTAATAAAATCTTTTTGATTTATTTAATCTTCTACCATCTTCCAATTCCCATTTTTCTATAGCAGCATTATATTCTGCATTATTTAAATCAAAGGATTCATCAATTTCTTGATCCAAAATTCCTATAGTATGTGTATTTTTATCATCAGTTTTTTTATTTTTTTTATTTGGTGATCTTTCCATACAATTAACAGGAAAGTTAACTAAATCATTATGTATTAATCTTACTTTATCTTCAGTTGATGTCTTGGAAATTATACCAACGGACCAAAATTTTAACTCACCATAATTATTCATCCTTTGAATATAATCAATAAAACTTTCAGTATGAATTTTTGTATTATTTTCGTGTGTTTTATATTTCTGTAAAAATTTAATAATTTTTTTACTTTCAGTTTTTTTCCATAAATAACAATTATTTTTATTTTCTCTATTTTGATCTGGTTTATTTAAAGAGAGAACTAAATCTCTTACACTATCTCTATTATTTTTAGCTTCCGAAGAATTATCCTTATGGAGAACAATTGTTTGTCCATGATAATCACTAAAATCCAGTCTTACCACACTTGTATAGTGAAGCTTGTTTCTTGAAGATAAAGCATAGTTTGGATCTCTTTGCACCATTAATTGATAATTCTTAGGAGTTCTCTCTTGCTCATTCATTTCTTCAATTTTATTTCTAAACTCATAGTCTGCAATCGCAAAGTCTCTGAAGTTTTGCTCTAATTCATCAGTTATGTAAAGTTTACACAAATCACTATAGTTAGGTCTATATCCAAACCATCGACCCATTTGTGTCATTGTATCAGTAAGTGGTCTTCTGGCTGTTCTTAGAAAATAACTAATCATAAGGCTCTTCAACGTAAGACCTCTTGATAATCTTTGTCCACCTACAGCAATAATATTTTTATTTGCTTTTAATGATTTGTCGTATTCACTTTTGCTTAAAGCAGATCCATTAACAAGTTCTACTACAGTTTTATTAGTTTGTAATGATTGCTGAATAATTAAATAAACATCATCAAATTTAATTTTGTTTTTATCAAAATTAAAATTATCATTTATATGATTAGTAAATTTAGAATCCCAAATTTCTTTAATTAAACTTTCATAAGAGAAATTTCCTACATTAATAGACTCTAGATCATTAATAAATTCTTGAATTTGGTTTCCAGCTCTTTCTGAAACAGATACAAATCTTGAAACATGAACAAGCATACTATTTCCCTTATCATAACCCCTTAATTTTCTTACTGCACAAGATATGAGAAAAGATATTATTGCTTCTTTGAGAGAAGTTGGCAATTCATTTTGGTTTTTATATTGTGGTATATGATTAATATCATGCCTTGGAGGCATCCATCCTGATGCAGCTCTATCATTTGGATCTTCACCTTCATCTAAATAATCTGAAATACTATTAATCACGTTAGATTTTTTTTCTATATCTGAAAAAATTTGCGCAGGACCAATATAACTACTTGGTGCAGGAAGGTTAATTATAAAATCTTCTGGAAAGATATCCTTTCCAGCTTGTTTTGATTTTAGTCTTGGATCAATAAAAACATTGGCATATGGCGTAGCTGTATAACCAACATAAACAGATTTATCGTAAGCATCAAGAATTCTTCTTATTAACTTATTCGTTAATGTTGGGTCATGTTCAGGATCTGGTTCACCTTGTAACATGTCAGTATCAAGATTTGTATCAATAGATGCTTGATCACATTCATCATCTATCAAAAGAACAGGTCTGTTTTTGACACGAGGGACTTTTGTTTTGCGATTGTCAATTTCAATTGATTCAATATCTTTTTTTAGTCTTTGTCTCCACTCCCAAGGATCTTTTTCTTCATGCCAAGTATTTTGGCTTTCATATTTGAGAATCCACAAAAGAACGTTTTCAAGAACAGATACATTTTTTTTAATTATTAGAATAACAGGGGTGTCATCTGAAGGTTGAAATGATCTTGCTCTTGTTGTATTGAAATCACCGTTATCGTCCCTTGTGGTACAAAGTTGAACTTTTCCATCAATATCAGAAAAATTATTAATGTTACCAACCCCTACTTTAAAGTTCTGTAAACCAGCAGATTGAGAATAAGCTCGTCCTGTAACCCCCTCTTCTATTCTTTGTTGAGTTTGCGATCTCAAGTCATTGTTAAGTCCACATAAAATAATAATTCTTTTATAGCCAGCATCTAGAGCCTTATTAATTAAACCTATATAGTTTGCTGTTTTACCAGATTGAACCTGACCTATAACCGATCCTCTTATATCCCATGATGTATCGTCTCTTTCTGGATCTTCAATTTGTTCAATAATTTTAGTAGTTAATCTATCCAATTTCGAAATTGTTAAAGGTGGCATGTCTGAATAATATTCAAGATATTCTTGGTATCTCTTATAATAATTCCATTTAATTTTACCTTCTTTCCATTTATCTTCAAACCATTCTTTATGATCACTACCTTCACTTTTTTTAAAAATAACTTCTTTATCAGGAAATAAAACGGTCATTTGTTGCAACAAATCTTTTAGGAGTATTTTTCTATCGACAGTTTCTTTCCATCGAGGTTGTAAATTGAAAATATTATCAATTGTTTGATCAATTAGTTTTTCAGCTTCTTGCTCAGTAGGAACTTTATTTTCCTCTATATTATCTGGTTTAATAATATTTATTATAGCCTGTCTTGCTGATCTATAATCATCTGCACTCATTATATTTTTACCATATCTTAATTTTCTTGGATTAGTTTCTCACTAGAATTATTAAAATCAATATTTTCTAATGGGATAGTTTTTTCTAAAATTTTTAAAAGATTTTCAAATTCATCTTTATTGAATTTATTAGTATCCATAATCTTTTTAACTAATAAATTGCTCCTGTCTATTTTAGCACTTAATTTTCCATAATTATTTCGAATAAGCCAAGGAGTAATTTCACCAGATTTAATAACGGGTGTTGATTTAAAATTCTTTTTTTGTAATTTTTCTAATTGTTCTTCAACAATTTGACTAAGTTTGTATTTTATAGCTCCAGGAATAATTACACTATTTTTTCTAACATCTAGTCTCCAATCATTATCATTTTTGCCATCATAATTAACTAATATTCTTAAACGGTTATATTTTTCTCTTCTTAATATAGGTCTATTTCTTAATTCTATGTTATGCCATCCTCCTGGCACAATTAATCTTTCCTTTCTATAAATATATATTCCTTGTCTGTCATTCCAATCACCTGTTGGTCCATGATATTGTTCATCTTCAAAGAATTTTTCTTCTGGAAGAATAAAAGACATAATGGAAATTGTACTATCTTTGTATTCTAATGTTTCTAAAGGCGTTGCAATTGTTTGAATATTATTAGTGTGAAAAGGGTCCCAAGCTACAACGGGAAATTTGCCATCTTGTAAAGTAAAATTTATATTATCAGCGAAGTTATGAAAAATCATTGATATATGTTTTTCAGCTAACCTTTGGACACGCTTCATTATTCTGTGTTGAAATTTTTTATTGTAAGTATCGGCTTCATAAAGTTTATCTAAATTTTGCCACAAGACTAAAGTTCCTGTTTGTTTATGGTCAATTTTTTTTATGTGTGGTTTTAAATCATCTGTAATTTCATCAGTTATTTCCCATTTATCTGTTTTTTGAACATGATCTACATCCCATTTTTTTAAATTGATTTTTCCTTCACTTCCTTTTGAAATAACAGTTAATTTTTTACATTGAGATAATGATGCAGATTTCAATCCAAATCCAAATTTTCCAAGATCGCAATATTCTCTTGGCTCATCCTTTGCCCCCCAAGGCATTGCTTTTTCAATTAATTCTTTTTCATTTAATCCTTTTCCGTCATCACATATTGAAACATAATTGTTATTTTTATTATCCCCGCCATCATATGTTGTAACATCAATATTTTTTGCATTTGCTGCAATTGAATTATCAATAATATCAGCAATAGCTGATTCAGGTGTATATCCAAATGATCTCAATGCAATGATCATGCTACTTGGTCTAGGAATTAATTCTATATTCATAACTAATTATTAATCATTTCTTTTAAATTGTTTCCATATATACCCCATTCAACAGCACAAAGCTCAATGAAGCGAAGTTCATCTTCATGAAGAATTAGATCAGCCATTGATAATAAAAAAAGAATTTTTAATAAATCTTGTTGATCATCTTCATTATTAATTTTTTTTAAAGAATCTCTACATAAATTATCAAAATTATCTTCTGAATTGAAAATTTCATTTTTAATTGTTTCATAATTTTGCATATCAACATTACGTTTCTTTAGTAAAGACTTAATCATCTTATCCTCATCTTTATGAAAGTCTTTATCAGCAATGGCAAGTAAAATAAGAATTCGTATTTTGAATTCATTTGTAGTGTTTTGATTATCCATTTTTTTTCCGTTTTTTTAATAGAATTATATAGCATATTAAGCAGCCTCATAACAGTTTTTGAGTTGTGATTTAAGGTTATCAATACTTCTATTATCTATCTGACTAACTCGCTGAAAAGAAATACCCTCTTCTTTGGCTATTTCTTTATATGTTTTATTTAAAAAGTGTTTTTTCTCAAATATTCTTTTATCTCTCTTGTTTAACTCAGATACTCTTTTTTTAAAAATTTTTAAATTAATGTTAAATGATTCTTTTGTAATTATATTATCAAGTTGATTAGGTCTATCATCAATCACCGATACATCTTCTGCATTTAAATGATTGTATGAAATTAGTGCGACTATATCTTTAATTTTTGCCACACTTAATTTATTTTCTTTAGCAATTTTTATTAAATCTTCTTCTTTGATTTTATCTGGTTCAATAAAAGATTTTTTTAACAAATAAAAAACTTTTTTTTCTGTAAAGCTTTTTCCTAGATGAATATTACCAAAGTTATTTTGGACAAAAAATGTATCAATAGAATGAAGGATCCAATAAGAAGCATATGTACAGAGTCTAGATTTTGAAATATCAAATTTTTTTATAGCTATTGCTAACCCCTTAAAACCTTCACTTTGTAATTCATAAAATAGCTCAGGATTAGATTTTGCAAATAATTTAGCAAATTTATTGACTAGCCTTATATGAGAAAAAAATATTCTCTCGTAACTTTTTTTATCATTATAAGATCTATATTTATTGAATAAATCGATCTCTTCTTGATATGATAATAGAGGTTCCTTGGATTTCTTTCCAAGTTCATCTTTAAGAGGCTCTGGGACCCGCAGCTGGCCCGCTATTGAATTATACATTTCAGGCTGCTTTGCCTATAATTAAATATAGCAAATACTAATTAAGATTCAAGTGTAATTTATAAATTTCCCAAATAATGTTCAATATTTTCTTTGTATTTCTTTATATCTAATGGGTTTCTGTTGCTTATGTCCTGTTGTGTATCTTCCTTAGAACCTAAAAAACGCCATTTTCCTTGCTGAATTTCTTTTGTTTTTAAGTCATATATATCAAGGCCTTTTGCAACATCAATTTGATTGGAAGACAAGGAAAAAAACAGACGATTATGTTCGGCGCTACCATATTTACTTTTTCCATCTAATAAAGAGTCATAAAAATAAATTTTTAAACTAATATTTTCCTCTTGAATCTCGCTACATATCTTTTCGTCTAAAAGCTGAAGCATTAAAAGATTTTGTTGCATATTTTTAATTTTATCTTCAGCATTTAGTGATTTTAAATTTTTTAAAGGTTGAGGTGTGAATACCTCAATTAAGACATTTTTTTCTTTTTTAATTTTTTTACTTATGGATTTTATAGCTTTTATAAGATTTTGAAATCCTAATTTAAATTTATTAATTTGTCTTAATTTGTGCGATGTAATATCATTATTAAAAATTTTCCATTTGGAAGATTCATTCTCTGAGTTGTTTTTTATTAAATCAAGATTTCGAATTTCTTCAGTTTTAAATGTTCCATTACCTAAATTATAATCATAATACTTAAAAACAACAGAATCCCAGACAATTCTTTGATAAATTGTATCAAGTGAATTGATTTCATGATCTATAAGGTTGATACCATTTTTATTTACTGTAATTCTTTCTTTATCATTTTGATGTTCTAGAGAAAACTTTTCAATAGGTATTGCGTTTTTAAATGTATTTTCTTCTTCTTTGTCTACAATTATCGCATCTATAATAATTCCTGAACTCTTAATTGATTCAATAAATTCTTTTACATTATTTTCATCATAAATAAAATCATGTCTATAAATTTTATTCTTATCATCTAAAGTCAATAAAATTTCAGTAAAATATGAATATTCATCAGAACTAGTTTTATAATAACTTTTTAAACCTTTTAACAAACAATCAATTAAATATTTGTTTTTATCTATAATTAAAATTATATTTTCATCCCTTGTTTTTTGGAAAAGATTAACTAAGTTTTGAAATGTTTTTTCCTCAAATACTGCTGATTCACAACAATAATGTGTAAGTGCATAATTATAAATCATCTTTACAGAAGTTCAATTCTTTCATTAAAATAACCATGAGGCCATTCATCAAGAAACTTTCCATTGCTATCAATTCTTATTTCATCAACATAATGTCCTTCCTGGTTTTTTCTAACACAATAAACCTTAACATCTTCATAGGTAAGATTTGATTCCTTATCTCTTATAAGTTGTTGAATTTTTCTCATCATCAGCTCACTATGTGTTTCAATAATAAAATCTCTTTTATTACTAAAATTTGCAACAAAGCTTGCTAAATCAATTTGAAGTCTGGGATGTAAATTAACCTCTGGTTCTTCTAAGGCAATTATAGGCTTTGTCTCCATTCCTTTTCGTCTATAGGGATGAATTTTTCTGTTAGCGTTAATGATAACAGCAATGATAGGAATTAAATTTCGAATACCTGAGCCAGCATCTGCAATATTTATTTTAACTTTATTCTCTCCTTCTATGACATACATGATTCTTGAATCTGATCCTTCTTCTATAACAATTTCAGAATTAAGCGTTGATTGTTTTAACCAATCATTAAGTTTTTTTAGTAATTCCTTATCTCTTGATAACGTTTCGACAAGATCTGCAGTAGAAGTACTTATGTCAAGATTTGCTGATATTGATTTTCTTGTAGATCTATAAACTCTCTCATAACTTCGAAAACATGGGACAAAAGTAAAATTGCCAAGATTTTCTTCTATCAAAGAATCACAATGATCAATAATTTCTTCTAGATTGGGAAATAGATTATCAACTTTACGATTATTTGATTCAATTGCTAATGTAAATAGATCAATTAGTGTATTTTTTTTTCTATAATAAAAAATTCTCTGTTTTTCCGAACCTTTGACTTCCACTTCAATAATAAGATTACGTTTAATATCTTTTATGATTGAAGATTTAATTTCTTTTCTACCCGTAGGACCTAATTCTTGACTTAATTGTAATGTTCTTGACCATGCACTAATTAAAATATTAATGTCTCTAAGTTTTTTTATAGAAAAATCTTTAAAAGTATCACTATTTTCAGTTGAAATAGAATAATTAATATCATCTATTTTCTCAACATTTTTTTTTACTTCATCTAAAGAAGCTTGTAATTGAGCGTTGATTAACTCGTCATTAATGTCAAATTTATATTCCTTATCACCTTTTATTGTCACGCCTCTTATTAATGAAAGTCCAACATCTGCGATAAGTTTGTTGTTAATATCTTCGATTAGATATTTTAATATTTCTTTCTCATTTTTTTCCTTTTGATTAATTAAATTTAGATTATCAATATAATCATTTGTCACCATCTCCCAAAGATTACTTTTTTTATTTAAATTAGGAACTGTATCTTCATTTTCTTTTAATAGAGAAATAATTTTATCACTTTTTACATATTTTTTATTATTGATTAAATAATTTAATAAATATTTTTTATAAGGTAAATCTTTAAACTCTTTTTCAATAATCACTTTATTTATAAAATTTATTATTTCTTTATTTCCTTTTTTTAATAAATTTATATTTTCATTATATTGTTTGATTAAAGTCTCTAATTCACTTTTTGTAATCTCCTTAGATCTTGAATTCTGATTTCTTTCATTAATAACAAAGTCAATTTTATTAGATATTTCTGTACTTATGTTTTTTCTAGTTAAAAAATTTAAAATATCATCCCAGTACTCATCATTATCACTAATTGTGTCTATAGTGAAAACTGCTTGCTGCGATGTACTCCAAAAAGGATCGTTTTCTGGAATTCTGTCAGTAATTTGTACTAAATCAATTAAATCTATTTTACCCTCTAATTGATTTAATTTTTCAACCTCCTCAGGTTTGTTAGTTTTGAATCCCAGTTTAAGTGAAAAAAATAATCTTTTATTAAATAATATAGAAATTTTATTATTCACATAAATATTATCTTTTGTAAGATTAAAATTTTTCTTAATTCCAATACTTTCAAGATTATTAAGAAGTGGTCCTTTTGGTTTATTCAAACCTGCATAATTAAAAGAAAATGAATACGTAATGTTTGGATTAATGCTTTTATTTTGCCTGGAGAGAATTTCATCTGGTCTTCCAAGATCAAGTCTATTTTCTAGATATGTTTGTAGATCATTTGGACCACTGTGTTTTATCATTTGCAAACCTTCAATAATTGAAGATTTTCCAACGCTATTAGGTCCAAAAATAAGTGTAATAGGTGCAATATCTAAAGATAAAGGTTCATTAAATCCTTTAAAATTACTTATTTGAAATTTCTCAATCATAATAATAATAATAATAATAATAA
>CETH01002462.1_pt1 | contig 17595 bp, 16 predicted proteins | sample 361461 | NCBI WGS metagenome assembly CETH01 (sample SAMEA2622695, study PRJEB7988) | marine metagenome | isolation source: saline water (ENVO:00002010), including
TCAACACAAGAATCAACTACAGATTTTTCAGCGACGTATCTAAGTAAATCTTTAGCAGCAGATTTATTCTGCGCAAAACTCCATATACCCCAGAACTGAGAATTATCTGGCCTAAATCTTCCTTTAGGTCCACGAGGAGCATCATGATGCCATAATTTTTTGGATACTTCTGGATTATCTCTTTTTGCTACTGCCCAAGCACTTGCAGGATTAGATATAACAGAACCCTCACCTGAAATAATCCAACGGTTATTACTAGAATCATCCCATGCATAAACACTTTTTGGCATAAATTGTGTAAGCCTTTTAAGATATTCTAATACTTCTCTAATTTCATCTGAATCTACAGAAATTTCACCGTCCTTATTAACTAACTCTGCACCATATGCAGTAAATAATGCACTTAACCATCTACTATCTGGTGTTGCACCTATTGTAGCTCCAAATGGTTTACCTGCATTATATAATTTTTCTGCAGCAGTAAGAAATGTATCATAAGTCCAGTTGTTTATAAGCTCTTCACTTCTGTTATTATGGGCTGGAAATATTTCTTTTAAATCAATACCTGCATGTTCCTTAAATAAATCATATCTTGATACAAAAGAATCGAAGAATGATCCAGTTGGTGCTGGTGATCCTCTCCAGTGACCATCAAGATGTGCATAAAATCGTGCTGAATCTAATAATGGGCCATGTTTATTGATTATATCTTCAACAACATCATCAATAGGATCCAACCTATGCTTAAACATAGTAGAATACCAGGTAGGAAGAGAAAAAATATCATGTCCAGTTTGTGCTCTAGACTCTGCTTGTGCAGTTAAAAGTAACTTATTACCAATAGAAGTAATAAAATCTACCTTAACTTCAACTCCATTCTTCTCTCCCCATTTTTCAAGAATAATTCTAAGATTATCGTCCGCTCCTGGAATCCAATGTGACCAAATACCCAACAATAATTTTCCTGCAGAATGAGATGTCTTTACATAAGGAGCCGCAATTGCATATCCACTAACTGCACTTATTCCTTTTACAAACTTTCTTCTATTTATATTTACCTTTTTCACTCAATCTCCCCCAATAATGATATAAATTTGATATAATATAAACTAGGTTATTAAGTTTAATAATACTTTGTATAAATATACAAATATTTTTTAATAAAAATGGAGAAAGTTATTAATAATATAGAAGGTAGATGTTTATACGGAAATGTACAAAAACTTAATCATACAAAAGAACTATGGACTAAACATAAACTTGATTGTATTTCTATAGATGGAATTATTGAACAATATAAAACTGCTGGTAAATTACAAAATGAAGATCTTTAAATTTTTTAAAATATTAATTTCAATTATTTTTTTTCTAAATATTAGTACTATTAATGCAGATGAAAATTTAATTCCTCTTTCGAAATTAATAAAACAGCAAAATCTTAAAACTGAAAAAGGTAAATTAAATTATCTATCTGTATTTTCTATACAATGTGGAAGTTTATTTAAGGCTATCAACAAAGTAATACCTAATAATAACATATTACTAGCTTCATATAATTTACAAGAAGGAGCTTTAATTACAAGAATTATGATACAAAAGGGAACTGAACAAAGAAAAATTAAGAAAAATACTGAAAGAGAAATCCTTATTATGACACGGCAGTACCTTAAACTTTTAGAGGAAAATAATAAAATAAATGGTGATTTTATTGAAGGTTCAGAAATAATAACTAATGATCAAAAAATGTGTAAAAAATTTGTCCCAAGATTTTATAGATTTTTAAAAAATAATAATTTTACTATCAAAAAATAATTTCAATTAGAAACGGCCCATTTTTTTTTATACCGATTTTTAATGCATCTAAAAGCTTACTGCAGTCACTTACTCTAACAGCTTCCACTCCCATGCCTTTTGAAATGTTAATCCAATCTATATTTGGCCTATCTAATGTTAACATATCTACTGCTCTAGGGCCTGGGTTTTGTACACCAACATTGATTAGCTCTCCTTTTAATATCTCATATGTACGATTAGCAAATATTAATACAGTAATATCTAAATTTTCTCTCGCCATAGTCCATAAAGATTGTACAGTATACATTCCGCTTCCATCACCTTCTAACAAAATAACTTTTCGATCTGGACAGGCTACAGCTGCTCCAATTGAAACAGGCATTCCATATCCTATGGCTCCTCCCCTATTATTTATCCAATCATGAGGAGGGGCACCAGCAGTATATGGAAAGAAATCTCTTCCTGTGGTAACAGATTCATCAACTACAATTGCATCTTCTGGTAGTTTATTTCCTATTGCTAAAGCTAATTTTTCTTTTGTTATATTGCCGCTAGGAATTTCTAGTTTTTTGGGTTTTGCTAAAAATTTTGGAGATTGATTTAATGCATCAAGTTCAGTTGCAAGATCAACTAATGCCGAATAAATATCATGATTTACATCAGCAAGACTCATTATGGGAGTTCCTTCTTTATATAATAAACTTGGCTTATCTGGATAACCAAAAAATGCAACAGGTGGTTTTGAACCCACTAGAACTAATTGACCTGCTTTTTCTAACATTGCTAACGCCCTATCAACAACACCAGCTCCAGGTATTCTTAACATATTTAATCTTCCCGCTCCTCTTGATAAACGAGCATTAGCAGCTTCTGTTATAATACCGCAACCAGTCTTACTGGCAATTTTTCCTGCTAATAGACTTGCCTTTTCAGTTAATGCTCCTCCTCCTAAAAGAAGAGTAGAATATTTACCATTTGATAAAAACTCTGCAGTATTTTTTATAGTTTCTTGAGAAACTTTTATTTTTGTATCTAAATTTTTAGTTTGAACAATTTCTCCTCCTTTGCCCCATGCAGTATCTGCTGGTAGAATAAGCGATGATATTTGTCCAGGGGCTTTTTTAGCCTGTTCAATAGCTTCTGCTCCATCTTTTGATAAATCCTCTGATTTTTTTGATGTTTTAACCCAATGAGATACAGGTTTAGCTATTGCTTCAATATCAGAAGTTAAAGGAGATTCAAGTTCTAAGTGCTGTAAAGTATGCTGTCCTATTATATTAACCATCCCTGAATGAGCTTTTTTAGCATTATGAACACTTGCTAATGCATTAGCTAAACCAGGACCTAAATGTAACAACGTCGAAGCAGGCCTTCCGGTCATTCTATAATATCCGTCAGCTGCACCAGTAAGAACACCCTCAAACAATCCTAAAACACATCTTATACCAGGAACTTTATCTAGAGCTGCTACAAAATGCATCTCAGATGTACCAGGATTAGAAAAACAAACATCGACTTTATTATGAACAAGCGTTCTAACTAAACTTTCTGCACCATTTATTTTCAAATCAGATTTCATTATTACAATTATTAACCTCTATTTTTTTAATAAAGCTGAACATTTTTTTGAACAATATTTTACGTTCTCCCAATTTAATTGCCATTTTTTTCTCCACTTAAATGGCCTTTTACAAACTACACATATTTTTTCTGGAAGTAAGCTTTTTTTCATATCAAATAATTAACTTTTCGCATCTGTAATTTCTCTTTTAGACGCTTGTGTTAGAAGAGCTGCGTCTGCAGAAATTGTACCTAAGTCATACCCAATATTAAATCGCTCTTTTACAGTTTTTCCATCAGGACAATGAATACCTGCTTTAATATTATATTTTTTACAAGTATCTACTATATATTTTATACAATCTTCTACTTCTTTTTCATATGTATATGGAACATAGCCCATAGTCACTGCAAGATCACTTGGCCCTACATATACTGCATCTAATTCTTCTACTGATAAAATTTTTTCTAAGTTGTCTACCGCTTCAGTAGTTTCAATCATTGCAAAGTTTAATAAAGTATCATTTGCATGATGGAAATAATCATCTCCTCCATAAATTCTAGCTCTAACAGGCCCAAAGCTTCTATTTCCCCTTGGTGCATATCTACACGCAGAAACAAATTTAACACACTCTTCTTTAGTATTTACCATTGGACATATTATTCCATATGAACCTGCATCCAAACATTTCATTACCATACTCGGATCATTCCATGGAACTCTCACCATAGGAGTTATATTATAACCTGAAATTGCTTGTAACATTTCAACAACTTTTTGATATCCTACTAACCCATGTTGCATATCAAGAGTTATACTATCAAAGCCGGAAGCTGCCATAATTTCAGAGCTAAAAGTATTTGCTATTGAAGACCAACCATTCACAATTGGCAAACCCTTATTCCACGATTCTTTTATACCATTTAATTTCATTGTTTCCCCCAATTTAAAATTAAGAGATATAATTTATCATGAAATAACTTTATGTTCCACAAAATGTTTGAGATACTCTTTGGGTTTCATTAGGACCTATTTGATACTCTACATTTTCATTTTGATTATCAAAAGGTTTTGTCAAAATTTTATTTAGTCTTTCAAAATATGAGTAATCTCCTTTTAATCCTTCATTAATGATTTCTTCTACCCTATGATTTCTTGGAATGTACGCAGGATTAATTTTATTTAAAAAATTAATTATATTATTTATATTTTCATTTTCTAATAATAATCTATTTTTCCACTTTTCAATCCAGTTTTCAATAATGTTTGGATTTAAAAAATAATTTTTAAAATGAGATTTATCATTATTTACTAAAGTACTCATAGCCCTAAAAGTTAAAGTAAAGTCTGTTTTGTCTTTTTCCATTATATCTAATAAGTCATTAATTAGATTTATATCATCTTCATAATTTTTTCTTAACCCTAATTTATTTCTAAAAATTTTTAACCAATACATATTATATATATTAGGAAATTCATCAATTGCACTTTGTGCTAAGATAACAGCCTTTTTTTCATCTTCATTTATTAAAGGTAATAGGCAAGATGCTAAACACGCTAAATTCCACCTTATTACTTCTGGTTGATTTTTATATGCATATCTTCCTGCTTGATCAATAGAACTAAATACTTTATTGGAATCATACTCATCCATAAAAGCACAAGGCCCATAATCTATAGTCTCACCATATATAGAAGTATTATCTGTATTTAGAACTCCATGTATAAAGCCTATTCCCATCCATTTAGAAACTAAATCAGCTTGGCGTTTTATAATTTCTTTCAACAAACTTAAATAAGGATTTTTTTCTTTCTCACAGTCTTTATAATGTCTTTTTATTATATAATCTGCTAGGATTTTTAATCCTTTTAAGTCTTTTCTAGATGCAAAATATTGGAACGTTCCGACCCTTACATGGCTATAGGCTACTCTTGTTAATATTGCTCCAGGGTACTCTTTTTCTCTATATACAGTTTCTCCGGTAGAAATTGCAGAAAGGGCTCTTGTTGTAGGAATTCCTATGTTATTCATAGCTTCACTTAATATATATTCTCTTAGAATAGGTCCCAGCCAAGCTCTGCCATCTCCCATCCTAGAATAAGGGGTAGGGCCACAACCTTTCAATTGAATATCCCGTCTAAATCCTTTTTTATCTATTATCTCTCCTAAAAGAATAGCCCTCCCATCACCTAATTGCGGAACCCAATGCCCAAATTGATGACCTGCGTAAGCCATAGCTATTGGAATAGAATTAGATAATAATGAATTACCTGACAAGAATAATTCTTTTTCTATATCATTTAATTGTAAACCTAAGTCCCTTGCCAATAGTGTATTAAACTTTATAATATTTGGCTTTTTAACAGGAGTTGGCAAAACATTAGAATAAAATTTTTTAGGTAAACGAGCATAACTATTATCAAAATTTACAGCATTAATATTCATAAAATTATTTATTCCTATATATAAAATACTACTTTATTTATTATATTATCTTATATAATTTATTTTTAAATACTAAGATATAGTCTAATAAAAAAACTAAGTACTTTATATATATAAAAAATTGACAATTAAATGAATAAAAAACAATTACTTCAACGCTTTATTAATGTTAGAGAGAAAACACTTTCTTTATGTGAAAACTTAGAAACAGAAGACTTTGTAGTACAACCTAGTGATGAGGTAAGTCCTATTAAGTGGCACCTGGGACATACTTCATGGTTTTTTGAAGTGATAATTTTATTAAAATTTAATAAAAAATATATAAGATACAACAACTCTTATAATACTATTTTCAATTCCTATTATAAATCATTAGGTAACCATTGGAGTCAAAATAAAAGAGGTCATCTATCCCGTCCAACTGTTTCAGAGATTAAAAAATATAGAAAATATATCAATGATGAAATCAAAAAACTCATTATAAATAATAATAATAAAGAAATTAACTTTCTTTTGGAGTTAGGAATTAATCATGAAGAACAACACCAAGAATTAATATTAATGGATATTAAGTATATATTAAATATCACTTTAGAGAAAATAAGTCTTTTTAAAAATAAAGTACCAAAAATCAAACGTAAATATAAGAAATGGAAAACTTTTAGTAATGGTTTATACTATGTAGGTGCAAAAAATAAAGGTTTTGCATATGATAATGAAAAACCAAGGCATAAAACCTATATTCATTCTTTTAAAATAAATACACAGTTTGTAACTAATGATGAATTTAAAAAATTTATAGAATCAAAAGGCTATCAAAAACCAGAATATTGGTTAAGTAAAGGTTGGGATTGGGTAAATAAATATAAAGTAAATTCTCCAAAATATTGGAATATTATTAATAGGAAAAATATAAAAGAGTTTACTTTACACGGGCTTCAAGCTTTAGATGGCGATGCTCCTGTATGTCATATAAATTATTATGAAGCATCTGCCTATGCAAAATGGGCAAATAGTCGCCTACCAACAGAAGAAGAATCAGAAATATTTTTAAATAACAATACTTCAAAAAATAATACTTTACATACTGATAAATACATTTATCACGCAAATGATATAAATCTTGTTATGAATAATCTATGGTGGTGGACTAAAAGTCATTATTCCTCATATCCAAGATTTAAATCTTTTAATGAGAATATAGAAGAATACAATGAAAAGTTTATGTGTGGACAATTCGTATTAAAAGGAGGATGTATTGCCAGTCCTAAAAACCATATTAGGAGTACATATAGAAACTTTTATGAACCGCATCAAAGATGGATGTTTTCAGGAATTAGATTAGCAAGAGATATTTAATGAAAATTAAAATAATACAACAAAAAATAAATAAAAAACAAAAACCTATTATTAATATATTTGCAAGAGATATAGATAAAGGTCTTAGCTTAAAAAACAAAGCTCTTTCCTCTAAATATTTTTATGATGATAAAGGATCAAAAATATTTCAAAAAATTACTCAACATCCAGATTATTATCTGACAAGAAAAGAAATAGAAATATTAAATAAAATTAAATCTAAATTACCTAAATTATTTAAGTTAGATGAAATAGATATAATAGAACTAGGTCCTGGAGATGGCAGTAAAAGTAAAATCATTATTGACGGTTTTATAAAATATGGATGTTTTGTAAATTATTATCCTATAGATATATCTTTAAAAGCACTTAAATTACTAAATAAAAATTTCAAAAATAACAATAACCTTAATATAAATGGAATAGTTAGTGAATATTTTGAAGGACTTAAATTTGTTAAAAAATTATCTAAAAACAAGCAATTAATTCTTTTTTTAGGGTCAAACATAGGCAATTTTGAAAGAGAACAGTCAATAAAATTTATGAAAAATATTTATAATAATATTAAAAATAAAAGCTATATCTTGACTGGATTTGATTTAAAAAAAGACCCTAAGAAACTTAATAAAGCTTATAATGACTCAAGTAAATTTACGGAAAAATTTAACTTAAATTTATTATCTAGAATAAATAAGCAGTTAAAAGGAGATTTTAATTTAAATAACTTTATACATTATGGAACGTACAACCCTTTATTAGGAGCAATGGAAAGTTTTTTAATTTCAACCAAGAGGCAAACCGTATACATAGAATTATTAAATAAAAAATATTCTTTTGAATGTAATGAGCCAATACATTTAGAATATTCATTTAAATTTTCTCTAAAAGATATAGAATATGTTGCATATAAAACTGGATTTAAAATAGAGTATAACTTTTTGAGCAAGGATAACGGTTTTATAAACTCATTATGGGAAAAATAGTTATTTTTTTATAAGATAAGTGTAAATATCTAAAATTTCTTTATCAGTGAATTTGCTTTTAAAAGAGCCCATCATAGTTCCAGCTCTTCCATGTTTAACTATCATGAGAAAGGTTTTTTCTTTTAAGTTAGTTCCTAAAATATTTGGGGCCGTTCTCTTATGACAAGTAGCACAATTTCTGTTAAAAAGGGATTCTCCATTTGTACTATCTGCATAAGAGTAGAAAGGCACCAAACATACTATTAAAATTAATAGTAATTTTAACTTTAAGTAAGAACTTCTAATCATCAACAAAATTAATATTATTTATTTGCTTTTTTAAATATCTCAGCTGTAAAAAATACTCCTATCAAAACTAAAGTATGGACTACTGCAGATGGTCCAAAAAACTGTATAGATCCAATCCACATAGTGAAAATAAATGACCACATGAAAGCTAAACTTGTCATTAGTTGAAATCTAACCATCTTAGGTAACCCATTTAAAGGGTTAGTATTAGAGCTCATTACGGCCGCATAAGATTCTTTTAACATTATTTTACTCCTTATTTTTAATAAATTACGAAGTAAGTTATGTAATAGATCATTTTTTTTATTTAATAAAAAATAATAGAGAGTAATAAAAAAATATAATATATTTAAATTATTAATTGGATAAAAAATGTTAAATAGTAAAAATATTTATGACGTAGTAATAATTGGAGCAGGTTTTGCAGGTCTATATAGCCTATTCAAAGCAAAGTCTTATAATTTAAATGCTATTGCAATAGAAAGAGGTTCAGATGTTGGTGGCACTTGGTATTGGAATAGGTATCCAGGAGCCAGATGTGATGTGGAAAGCATGCAATACTCATACCAGTTTTCTAGAGAGCTTCAGGAAGATTGGGAATGGACTGAAAAATATGCTACTCAGCCAGAAATTTTAGAGTATGCAAGTCATGTCGCAGACCGTTTTAAACTAAGAAAAAATATTTTATTTAATACTGAGATAAAAGCCGCTAAATTTATTGAAGATAAAAATATATGGGAATTAAAAGACCATGAGAATAAATTAATAAAAACTAAATTTTGTATAATGGCTACAGGATGTCTTTCTACTTTAAATAAGCCCAATTTTAAAAATTTAAAAAGTTTTAATGGAGATATACTGCATACAGGTAACTGGCCTAAACATAATGTAAATCTAAGTAATAAAGTAGTGGGTATAATTGGAACAGGTTCTTCAGCAATTCAATGCATTCCTGAAATCATAAAAAAAGTAAAACATCTATATGTTTTTCAAAGAACTCCTCACTATACGGTGCCGGCAAGAAATGCTTCGCTTAAATATTTAAAAGGAAAAAATAAAAAACATATGAGAGAACCTATAGGATACGATAATGATTTATATGTTGAAGAAATAAAATATAACTATTCTAAATTCAGATTAAAAGCTCAAAATTCAGTTGCAGCTATGGCCTTACCATTAAATAAACAATCTGCATTAGACGTATCAGAAAATATAAGAGAAGCTATATATGAAGAAAGATGGAATGATGGAGGAGTTCCTTTTATTGCCGCCTTTGAAGATTTAAATTTTAATAGAAAAGCTAATGAAACTGCAGCAAAATTTGTTAGAAAAAAAATAAAATCATTAGTTAAGAACACTAATACTGCAAAATTATTAACTCCTAACTATCCTATTGGCTGCAAGAGATTAGCGGTAGATAGTAATTATTATGAAACATATAATAAGCCTAATATTTCACTTATAGATATAAAAAAAGACGCTATCAAAGAATTTAATAAAGATGGCATATCTACTAAAAATAATAATTTTAAAGTGGATGTAATAATTTTAGCTACTGGTTTTGATGCTATGACTGGTACTTTATTTAATATTGATATACAGGGAATAAATAGCATTAAACTTAAAAATAAATGGTCAGAGGGTCCAAAAAACTTCTTAGGAATAGCTTCCGCAGGTTTTCCAAATTTATTTACTATTTCAGGACCGGGAAGTCCTTCAGTTTTAACGAATATGATAGTTTCGATAGAACAACATGTTAACTGGGTATTTGACTGTATTAATTATATGAAAATTAATAATAAAAGTTTTATAGAACCAACCCAAGAAGCTGAAGAGTACTGGTATAAACATAATCAAGAAGTTTCTATTGATCATGTACGTTCATCATGTAGCTCTTGGTATATAGGCGGCAATATAGAGGGTAAAGCTAAAAATTTCATGCCTTATGTTGGGGGCTATGCTAAATATGTTGAAAAATGCAATAAAGTGTCTAAGAATAATTATGTTGGGTTCAAATTAAAGTAGTTAAATATTAATCCTAAAATTTTCCTGAAAAACTTGAATCTAAATTAAATTCTTTCCTTCCCTTCTTAAACCTATTTTTTAAAAGCCTATTTCTATTTTTTTTCTTAAACACTGTTTTATTATTATTTGTTTTTTTATCTTCATCACTAAATATTTTATTATTGTTTTTAGGACTAAAATTTTGAACTTCCTCACTTTTTTTCTTTTTTCTTTTTTTTGCAAATCGTTTTTTAGCTTTTTTATTAAAAAGTTTTGCTGTGCTTTTCTTTTTTATACTTTTACTTTTTTTATTAATATTTATATCATTAGTTTTATTCTTAAAATTTATATTTTGTTTAATTTTATCCAATACAAGATTATCAGAAATATTTAAAACCGTTGCATTTAAGGAATAATTAATTAAATTCTCTATAGACTGAAGTTTCTTTTTTTCGGATATCTCACATAAAGAAATTGCCATTCCATTCTTTCCAGCTCTAGCAGTTCTACCAATACGATGAACATATATTTCAGAGTCATTAGGCATATCGTAATTTATAATATGAGATATATCTTCTATATCTATTCCTCTAGCAGCAATATCTGTTGCTATTAAGATATTTAATTTACTAATTCTAAAATTTTTTAATGTTCTATTTCTCTGACTCTGGCTTTTATCGCCATGAATGGCATCTACTTTGATGCCAAGTTTATTTAGTTTAAAAGCTAATTTATTAGCACCTATCTTAGTCCGTACAAAAATAATAGATTTATAAATATTATGATTATTAAATATATCTTGAATAAATTTAATTTTCGCTTCTCTTTTTACTAAAAAAACTCTTTGGTCGATCAATTCTATTGGTGTTGCAGCAGGCGCCACATTTATTTCTTGTGGATTTTTTAGAAAGCTATCTGCTAACATTCGAACCGATTTTGGCATTGTCGCAGATAAAAGTATTGATTGTTTATCTTTTGGTAAATTAGAAATGATTGACTTAATGCTTGGCATAAAACCGAGATCTAGCATTTGATCTGCTTCATCTAATATTATAGTATTTGTTTCACTTAAAATTGCTACTTTAGATTGCACATGATCCAATAATCTTCCGGGAGTTGCTACTACTATATCTGCCCCTTTTTTTAATGATTTTATCTGCGGTCCTGGCTTAGCACCTCCAACTACTAAAACTGTTTTCGGCCTAATAATTTTTCCATAGATACTAATTTTATCAACTATTTGCATAGCTAATTCTCGAGTAGGAACAAGAATAAGGACAGGAAATTTTTTTTCTATATTTTTAGTATTTTTTTTTATCAATCTTTCCAGAATAGGAAGAACAAAAGCTGCTGTCTTACCTGTGCCAGTCTGAGCTATACCTATTATATCATCATTATTTAGAAATTTTGGAATAACTGATATTTGTATAGGTGTTGGTTTATTGTAATTTTCAAAAGTAATAGCTCTTAGTATTGGACCTGAAAGCCCTAAATCTTTAAAATTCATATAACTACACTTTCTAATTGAATCTTAGGCGCTTTTAAAATGCCTTCTATTAATTTTTATAAGGACTATTTCATTTTAATGCTAAGTAATAATAGCGGCGATATCATATACATTATTTAATAGCAAGCTATTTAAATATGATATTAATTGTAATAATAAAATACTAAAATTATAATATATATGAGTAACCTAATAATATGGATGTATAATGCAAGCTTTACAAATACTTAACAATGTATTTGGATACAATTCTTTCCGCTCTGGACAAGAAGAAATTATAAATATGTTACTTAATAAAAATAATATACTCGCTGTTATGCCTACAGGTGCGGGAAAATCACTATGTTATCAAATTCCGGCCTTAATATTTAAGAGAGGCACTATAGTAGTTTCTCCATTAGTTGCCTTAATGGATGATCAAATTTTAGCCTTAAAGGAAATAGGAGTATCGGCAGATAGAATTCATTCTCATCGTGGAGATAAATTAAATAAAGAAACAATAAATAATTTTAAAAATGGTAAGATAAAAATATTATATTTATCTCCTGAAAATTTAATGAGTGATAAAACTTTAACAGAGCTCAGTAATATAGATATTGATATGTTTGCAATTGATGAAGCGCACTGTATTTCCAAATGGGGTGTAAGTTTTAGACCTCAATATGAACAACTTTCTAAATTGTCTACAATATATCCTAATGCAATTATAGCAGGCTTTACTGCTACAGCAGATAAAATTACTAGAGAGGATATAGTTAAAAAACTAAATAAAAATGATACTAAAATATTTGTTCAAGGTTTTGACAGACCAAATTTAAGCTTAGCTGTAGAACAAAAAGATAATTGGAAAAAGCAGATACTTTTTTTTTTAGAAAACAAAAGTAAAGAATCTGGAATAATATATTGTCTATCAAGAAAACAAACTGAGGATGTTTCAATATTTCTCAATAAACATAATCATAGATCAATCCCATATCATGCTGGCCAAGAAGGAACAATTAGAAAAAAAAATCAAGAAATTTTTATGAATGAAGAAGGAGTTATTATAGTAGCAACTATTGCATTTGGCATGGGAATAGATAAAGCAAATGTTAGATTCGTGGCACATCTTAGTTTACCATCAAGTATTGAAGCCTATTATCAAGAAATTGGAAGAGCAGGAAGAGATGGGCACCCTGCAGACACGCTTTTACTTTATGGACTAAATGATTTATTTCAAAGGAGACGTTTTATAGAAAGTGATGGTGAAAACATCCAACATAAATTAAGAGAAAATAAAAGACTAGATAGTTTATTAGCATATTGTGAAACACCTACATGTAGAAAAAAATCTCTATTGGCTTATTTTGATGAAAAAGTGAAAGAGTGTAAAAATTGTGACAACTGTATTAACCCACCCAAAATGTTAGATGGGACTAAATTGGCACAAATGGTTTTATCTGCAATATACCGATCTGGGCAAATTTTTGGGGCGCAACATATTATAAATATTTTATTAGGAAATAAAACTGAAAAAATCCTACAAAAAAATCATGATAAAGTTAAAACTTTTGGTATTGGAAGTGACTATAAAATAGATTTTTGGCAAGGTTTTATTAGGCAATTAATTTCTGCAGGCCATCTAATCATAAATATTAAAAAATTTGGATGCTTACAAATAACAGAATCTGGCTATCAAATATTAAAAGATAAAGAATATTTTAACTATAAAAAAATTGAAACTAAAAAATCTCAAGCTCCTAAATTAAAAATAATGAAAGAAGCATTAAATTTAGATGCGAATAGTATAGAAATTTTAAGTTCACTTAAACAATTAAGACTAAATATTTCTAAAGAAAATTCTATTCCAGCATTTGTTGTATTTTCTGATTCAAGCCTAGTAGAAATGGCAACTGTACGACCTAAAAGCCTTCAAGAGATGCTAAAAATAAATGGTGTAGGGCCAAGTAAACTAAAAAAGTATGGACCCATTTTCTTAACTGTTATTAATAAATAATAATTTTTTCTATATCAATAAAAGACTTATGTTCACGCCCATATGCGACAATTGCAATTGATTTAATGTTTTTAGGGTTGATATTTTTTGATAACATTACTCCTGATCTCTTAAAATTGGCAAAATTTAAATCTATTGTTTCCCATTCACTTGATACGATAAAAGATGCTTGATAATACTGCCAAGGCAAAATAGTTCCACTAGTTCTTATATGGATGTAGTATTCTTGATTATTACCTCTGACATCTATTTTAATTGCTTTACTATTTTTATTTATTCTAAAATCTAGTTTTTTTCTTATTTGAATGAAGCCTCCATTATTTTCTAATCGGACAGAGCCTGACATACGGGCAAAATTTTTATTATCTTCTGAAAGAAATTCAACTTTACCATCTGATATACCTCCCATAACCTGGTCAGTTATAAACTCCCATTTTTTTTCAGGCTTATTAATAAAGTCTTCAAACAAAATTTCTTCTCCCATAACGGTGTTTATAAATATTAAATATAAAAATGTAAGTAATCTAATCATTTTGGAATCCTAAAATTATGAACAAAAATTACACTATTTAATACGTTAAAAATGTATAATACGATCTAATTTATATACTATTTTCTTCATATAATCTCCATAAGATAAATATTAAACATATATATAGCTAATAAATAATACTTATTAATTTTTCATAATTAGGCAATAAATTGAAAAAAAACATAATCATTAAACCATTAATTATACCGGGAATGATACTTTTAATCATATTTATATTAACTTTAACAATTATAACCTCTCATACATGGAATTTATTGAGTAAATACGAGATTATTAATTTATTATTTATTTAAATTTAATAAAAAATCTATTTGAGAGATTTCCTTTTTCTGAGGTATTTATACAAATAGTTTTTCCCGAAATATAATCTATACCGTCAGTTTTTTCTCTTGCAGAAGTAATAAATAATTTATTCATATCTGGACCTCCAAATGCAACACAAGTAGGTTTTTTCATAGGAACTTTAATGCTGTTTAAAATTCTTCCATGGTGATTATATTGCACTATTCTCCCTCCATTCCACTCTGCATTCCATAAAGAACTATTACTATCAACTGAAGAACCATCAGGAAATCCTATTAAATCAGTATTATCTACAAATATTGATGAATTCTTAACATAAGGTTTATTTTCATATAGCTCTGACTTATAAATAATTTTTTTAAATGTATCAGCATAATATAAATATTTTTTATCCACAGATGAAGTAATAGAATTACTAATGTGAATACCTTTTATTACTTCATGAATTTCTAAATTTTTATCCAACATATATATTGCACCCTCTGGTCTCGAAGGGTCAGACTCACTCATGGTTCCACACCAAAATCTTCCAAAACCATCTGTTTTGCCATCGTTAAAGCGCACGCTTGGTGGAAGAGATACCTGGTTATTTATTTTTTTTACATTCTGATTTCTTAAATCAAAATAAGCAAAAAAAGTATCAAATGCACATAAAAGTAAATTAGTATTAGTCGTTAAGGATATTGCACAAAGTCTATGCTCAAAATTCCAATTTAGGTTTTTATTTTCTATATAAGACCATGCATGTAAACGTTTACCTTCTATATCTACCCAATATATTCTTTTTAATTTCTCATCCCATATGGGAGATTCTCCTAAAGTAGACCTCTCATTACTAACAATAGAATAATTAATCATAAGTTAAATAAATTCACTTAGACCCATAAGTTGAGCCCTCATTCCAGCTATTTACAAAATCCTCGACTGATACTGTCCAGCTATGGTCCATATTCTCGTCAAAATATTCAAATAAGATACCATCTTTTGCCTGCATAGATAAAAATACTGTTCCACCCTTTTCACCGCCATGTTCTAAATGAGGAGAAGCATCAGATTTTGCTAGAGCATAGTCTCCTTGTTTCCTATGTATTAAGTTTTTGGATCCATCCTCTTTTATCTCTGTTAGAAATTGCTCTCCTTGCAAAACTAAAGTAAGTGTAGAGGCTATATGACGATGTCTTCTACAATGGCTTTTTCCCTTCGGGTATCTAAGAAGCATATCTAACCTTCCATTTTGGATGTCAAAACCTAAAAGACTATAATCAAAATCAATTTTGAAATCTTTATTATGTGGGTCTTTATAATTTCGCCAGTGTACTTTATCAGGGTCATAACTATTAGAAACTTTATTAATATTTGTAAACAATAAACCTACCTCCATAAATTAGTAACTAATAAAAAATTATAAATTATCATATAATTTAAAAATTAAAATTATTTAATAGAAATTATTGGTGAAGGATCTTCAACCCAATAATAACAGTTATTATTCGGAACCCCATTTGAAGCCGAACCAGAATTATTATAACCTATACCTAAATTATCTGTAACATTGAAAGACATTGATATAACTGGAACTTCTTCAGTCACTGTATAAGTAGAAGTTAATTCTTTAATATAATCAAAAGTAGTTGCGGATGGAAAATCATTACTAACTAATTGGACTCCTTTTGAGGTATAATCAGAAGCAACTGGGCCTCCACTATTTGCTAATTTTCCTAAATCAACCATAAAAAGAGCTAAGTTTGCTTCTGTTTGGTCACCTGCCGTATAAGCGGCGACAGTTTCAGTTCCTGCTGTTCCATTTGCCGCAGTAGAGCATGTAACCCCTCCTCCAACAGAAGCTCCTCCCTTAACAGTCATAGCTCTATTTAAATTCCATCTTGCATGTGTGTAAGATTTACCAACTTCTAATGCAATTTCCTCAACATACGTTCCCACATCGCCTGCAGCTGCTGCTGAAGCTATATCAAAAGACTTAGAAATTGCGCCTAATCGAACATATTTTGCACAGGCAGCATCTTCACATAGATCCATACTATTTACGGTAACTATATATACCTCTGGTGTATCAAATGTCTGAGAAAAAACCATCTTAGGAATTATAAAAAATGTAAAAATTATACTTATAATATAAAATAATTTTTTTATATTCATCTAATTTCCCCTCTTAACTTTAACAGCGCCTTTTACTACTTTAACAATTCTATTTTCTCTGATTACTTTTTCATACATTCTATGTTCCACATTTTGTAATTCAAAGTTACCAGAATTTACTGTTAATTCGTTATTAGATTCATACAACTTTAAAGAATAGTTCAGTAAAAAGTAAAAATCCTTATTGCTTGAACCATCATCATCTATTGCGGCTTCTAAAAATAAATTTTTGTACGGTCTTCCTGTAAATCCAATTTTATAACCATCTGAAGAAAAATCTCCTCCACTTTCAGACCAATCATAATAAGATGTAAATAAAGATACTCTGTAATCATCTACTATAGAAGAAGGTAAATGATAATCGCCTCTCAAATCCCATCCATCTAATGCTTTTTCAGTGTTATTTGACTCAACTAGTTTAGTCTTAGAAAAAGATTCATAAATATTACTTCTCAAGTCAAAAACCGAAGTTAACAATTCTACACCTAAACCTACCCTTTGATGAGTAACTTTAATTTCTCGATCATAAAATGCATTGACTCCAAATATAATTTTTTTATCACTAAATAAATTTCTATACGCTAAACCTGTATTCAAAGTTGTGTTACCGTCATGTTGATAGACACTAGTTTGATTAAAAAATA
>CETH01182267.1_pt1 | contig 17561 bp, 6 predicted proteins | sample 361461 | NCBI WGS metagenome assembly CETH01 (sample SAMEA2622695, study PRJEB7988) | marine metagenome | isolation source: saline water (ENVO:00002010), including
CTATTAATAATGTATTTGATATATCTACACTTGTTAATGATGCATCACTTCCAACTGTTATTCCGCCAGTACCACCACTATTATCATATGTTATTTGATTTGTAGTTGGATTATAATATAATGCGTGAACTTGTGATGCTTGTACTAAACCTTCTATATTTAATGTTCCAGTTATATCTACATTAGTAAAAGATACATCACTTTCTTCTAAAATAATTCCATCACATAAATCAACTATTAAATCATATAAAGTTTTACTATGTGTTGCAACACCATCTGTTATAGTTAAATATTGAATTACTGAATTTTCTAAATGCAAAAAAGCTCCTAAAAAATCTACTCCTGTTGAACCTATTTTTAATCCTGATGCTGATAAAACACCACTTACATCAAGATTTCTTTGAAATGAAACATCTCCATTAACATATAAATTGTCCGATATATCAACATTATTATTAAATGATGCATCACCTGCAACTTGTAGTAAAGAAGTTGGACTTATTGTTCCTATTCCTAAATTACCATTACTATCTATTCTTATTTTATCATCATTATTAATTTTAAATGTTATATTTTTATTTGTTGCAGCATTTATAATTGTTCTTCCATCATTAGTGTTTAATAAACTATAATTTGTGGAATTATTATTATCTATATGTGAAAATGATGCAAAATCAGAATACCCAGCAAATCCAATTGCTGCTTTTCCAAAAACAGAACTTATATCTTTATTATATGCTACTTTTAATGTATTTGATATATCAACATTATCATTAAATGATGCATCAGTTATATTAATAAAACCTGAAGCAGTAATATTTCTTAAACCACTTATATCTTTATTAGCATCAACTATTAATGCTTTTGATGCTGTTGCTTTACCTGCTTGTGTAGATAATAAATTAGTATTTGAATTAATTAATACAAAATGTGAAGATGAAATATCTTCTAGTTTATTTATTGAACTATCTATGTTTTTTGCTCTTAATGTTGTTGTTGTTATTCCTGATGCTGATAAATCTATATTAGATTCCCATATATTACCAGAAACATATTTAAATGTTTTATTTCCTGATATTTCTATACCTGCTCCAAATGTTTGATTTTGATTACTAGCATTACTTGCTAATAATATTGTATGGTCGCTTATATCTAATCTAGATGAATTTATTATTGTGCTTGAACCATCTATTTGTAATCCACCTTTTATAACAACTAAACCTGTATTATCTCCAAATGCAGCAGGATCTATAATAAGTGTAGAAGGTCCTTTTAATTGTCCTGTAAATGTAATATTATTTAAACCAGAAATATCTTTTCCACCACTTACTATAACTGCTTTTGATGGTTCTACTATTCCTGCTGTTGCTGCTAATAAATTAGTGTTTGAATTTATTAATGTAAAATGAGAAGATGAAATATCTTCTAATTTATTTATGGAACTATCTACTCTTGTTAAATGTGTATTATGTGTTGCTATATTAGATGTGTTACTTGATATTAAAGTATAATGTGAATTTGAAATATCTACTAATTTATTTATTGAATTATCTAATATGTTTAAATGTGTATTATGTGTTGCTATATTAGATGTGTTTGTTGATATATTTGATGTGTTACTTGCTATATTTGTTGTATTAGTATTAATTAAAACATAATGTGAACCACTTATATCTTCTAATTTATTTATTGAGCTATCTAATATATTTAATGAACTATCTATTTTATTTAAACGATTATTATTATTAGTTATATTTGATGTATTAGTTGTTATATTTGATGTATTAGTTGTTATATTTGATGTGTTACTATTTATTAATATAAAATGGGAACCTGATGTATCTTCTAATGAATTTTTTATTCTGTTTAAACTTTCATTTGTTGCAAATGTATTTTTTGAACTAGTTGTTCCTATTCCATATCCTATATTTATTAAATTTTTTGAAGAATCTATTAATGCATTCCAAGTTAATCCATTATCTTCTGAATATAAAACACTTTCAGCTATCGAACCATAACCGCCAATAGCCACCCATCTTACCCCATTCCATTCTACATCATTCACTCTAGTCATTAAATCTGTTGAACCTGAAATTCCCGTCCAAGTTATACCATCACTTGAACGAGCAATTGTATATCCTACATGTGCATTTGATGGATTTTGTTGTCCTCCTGCTATCCAAATTCCATTTGCATATTTTATTGATAATGCACGCAAAGTAAATAATTTTGAAACAAATTCATTATTGTTGGAACTACAATCATTCCAAGTTGAACCACCATCATCTGAATATATCATATGTTTAAAATTACCACCACTTGCAAAATTTGTATTTAAAAATCCAGCAACTATTCTATTACCATCTGTACCAATAGCATCCACATTTAGTAAAGCACTATATAATGTTTGAACGTTTATACCTGTCCAACTTGAACCATCTGTTGAATATTTTATATGTTGATATGGAGGTGAACTATCTATAAAAGCTCCATAAAATCTTCCAGTGCTTTCATGATAAATTAAATCTAACATAGTTTGAGTTCCTGCATTTATTTGTGTATATGTCCAATTTAAACCATCACTTGAATATCCTGCTGTTCTTGTACCTTCACCACCTGCTACTATAAAACCTGTAGCTGAATTTATTGCTATACATTTACCTCCTGTGCTAAAATTACTTCCTTTACTATCTTCAATTCCATACCATTCTATACCATCATAAGAATATGCTAATGAATAAGTACCTACTCCTGAACCAAACCACATATTTCTACTACTATCATATACTATATCATTTCCACTAGTAAAAATATTTAATGAATCTTTTACTCCAATATAATCTATACCATCCAAAGAATAAAATATTGAATATGATGCATCAACATTTGCTGTTCCTGTTATTAATGTTAAATTTCTTGATTTCAAAAAATTATCTAATACTGATTTTACTGATGTTTTTTGTAATTTTAATACTCCAGATATATCTACATTACTATTTAATGATACATCACCTACTACGTGTAATGAAGCACTTGGATCTTTTGTTCCTATTCCTACCAAACCTTCAACTATTATTCCATTATCATGTTTTGTAGTATAATATGTATCACCAATAGACATACCACCTACTATACCAACATGCGACTTTCCATATTGTCCTGAACCTGGATTTAAAATTATACCTGTTTCAAATCTAATCATTAATTGTTGAAAATCTGGACTATTCCAAGAACCAGCTGTTCTATAAATTCCATATTTTTCTTCACCTGATTGTATTTCATGCCAATATATACCTTGATTTCCATTTGTATTACGATTATCACCAAAAGTTATTTGTCCTGTCGTTCCTAAATCTAATGTTCTATTTGGACTATTTGTTCCTATTCCTATTTTACCATCATTTCTTATTATCATTCTTTGTGTACCATTTGTATGACCTTCTGTTGAATCTGTAAAAAATCTAATATAACCGGTTCCACCCGAACATTTTATATCTAATGCATTTGAACCATTATGTCCTATAAATGACCTTTGAACTCCTCCATCTAATCTAAATTCTATACCTGGAGTATCTGCTTCATTATTATTATCTGTATCTGCTTCTAAAATTAACGTACAATCTCCACTTGTTCCTGATGATATATGTAATGAACCACTTACATCTAAATTTGTTACAGATAAATCTATTGTTTTTATATTTGAACTAACAACTAATTTTCCATCTATATCTACATTATTTAATGATACATCATCTCCTTGATTCACTGAAGTTTCTACACTAGAAAAACTACTATATGTTATTTCTTTAGTAGTTGTATTATAATATAATGCTTTTGTTTGTGATGCATTTCTTATAGATGATATATATAATGAATCAGTTGAAGTTGAATTTAATTCTGTACTTGATGCATTTAATATTATACTATTACTATGTGTTGTTGTTTTACCTGCATTAATTCCTATTGCTACACTATTTTGTGCTTGTGATGTTTCCCCTGCATTATATCCTAATGCAATTGAAAAATTACTTTGACTTGTTTTACCGGCATTTGTTCCTATTGCAATTGAACTTGCACCTTGTGAAGAATTTGCTGCATAATTACCTATAGCAATTGAACTTTGGTCTTGATTTGTTTGACCTGCTTTTTCTCCTATCGCTAAAGAATAATTACCTTGATTAGTTTCTCCTGAATTACTACCTATACCTATTTTTGTTGTACTTACTTTTATTCTTGATGAAGTAAAATTTTGTGCTGATATATCTTCTTTTACTACTAATATTCCACTTATATCTACATTATTTAATGAACTATCTGCATTATTTTCAAAATTTCCTCCTTTTTGACCTATATATTTATAAAATGTTAATACTGGTTTATTATTTGTACCATTAACAATACTTGAATTGTAATCTGGAAAAAAAATTACACCATTTCTTATATCAAATATCCAATTTCCACCAGTACTATTTTGAAGTATTTCATCTGGTGAATTTGGTGATACATTTACTTTTGTTTGATTTGTTAATACATATGGATATGGTTTTGCATTTGTTAAATCCCAATTTTTATTAAATTGTAATGCATCTACTAATATGTTATTACCATTACCATCTAATTTATAATATGCATTATTAGAAGAATTAGGTACTGGTTCTAATATTAATTTTGCATATCTTCTTACAACTCCTGTAATTTCTTCTTTTACACCATAATCTGATGATGTATTTGCAAAATCACTATTTGTTAAATTAACATCACCTAATGCTATAGTGTTATTAAAATTTGGATTTGTTGGTATTTTTGATACTAATAAATTATCAGCAAAAACATAATTATTATAAACTAAATTAGTTTCTTGAAACCAAGGTGTAGATTCATTTGTTGATGCAAAACCCATATCTTTCTTGAATAAAATATTTACTTTTTCATTTGTATCAAAGTTTGCAGTATCACTCATTTTAATATATAATAATAAATTTATTAATAATACTAAAATTATTATTTATTAAACTAGTGAAACATTATTTTTCATCCCAATAAATATATATATAGTATCACTTCCATTATTAATATCCAATAAAGGTCCCCAATTTGTACTATTTTCATTATATATACTTCCATAATTCGCCCTAGAAACACCTTGAAACATAGTACTATAACTATTATTTGAATCTTGTGCGTACCAAAGTTCAGTTGATTTAAAATCTCTATCTAAACGACCTATTTTATTTGAACCTCCATATTCTTGGGAAATAAAACCTATAACTTGATTTTCATTTAAACCATTAAGACCTCCATCTTGTTTTAATTTTGATAAAATATTTGATGAAATATTTATTGGACTTGTTGATAATTTTTGATAAATATTTAAATAATTATATACTGAACCACCAAAATTATGACTAGATTTATCACTTGCCATACTAAATTTAAATCCTATCCATTTATATCCATTATTTCCATCACTTACTCCAGATAAATTATATGTTGTTAATCTTGAAGAATATAAGTTTGGTATTGATACTCCTGTATAAGAAAATTCATTCACATTTGGATAATTTATTGAACTATTTGTTCTAAAACTTCCACTTATATATAATAATGTTGAATCTTTAACTAAATTTTCATGATTTGTGTATTGACTAAAAGTTAAATCTCTCATACTTGAACCTAAATTAGTTATATTATTTATCTCCCAAAAAATTATACTACTTAATGTTAGTTTTGGGCTATTTATACTTCCTCCTGAATAATTAAAACTATTATAATCACAATAATGATTTGTTGTGATACTTATATTTTCTGAAGCATTAGTATAAATATTGTAAATACTTTCATTCCAATTTATTGAATTATTAGTAGTTAATCTATTTGAAGTATAATGTAAATTTGTATAATAATTATTTGTTTTAGTATTCATAGAACTATTATCATAACTATATATTCCATTTGAAACTAATTCTCCTGACGTTATTGTTATATTTCTTGAACTTGATGCTGATGTATTTGATATAACACCTATATTTGCTATTCTATTATCACCATTTATATACATATATTGAGAATTTATATTGCTATATGTTCTAGTCATATTTAATGAAAATTTATCTACACTAGGAATACCCATATTATATTGAACGTTTATTACAGCAACACTATTAGTATTACTACTTATTGATGGTGTTTGATTATAATTATCAACATATATATTGTATGTGTTTGTTGAATTTGAACCACCTACATCACTATGTCTTTCATATTCATATTTTAATGTATATACATTTGTTGAAGCACTACCAATTGCATTTGATATATTAGCATTTGATATATTATTCAATTTTATATTACTTTTTAATCTAAAACCTTTATTTACATTACTTGAATATATATCTTCTATTGACCCTCCTGTTATAAAATTAAAAGTATTTGAATTTGATGATACATTATTCGCTGCTATAGTATTAAAACATCCATCAAATGAAACTGTTTGTTTTAAACTATTATTTACACTTACTTTTACATTTACCAAATCACTTGAATTATCTATAAATTTACCAAAACCTTTAGTTTCATTTTTTTGATTTATACTATATGGTTTTGTTATTTCAAATATTTGATTATTTGTATTATTATAACTTAAAATTTGATTGTGTGCTAAATTTAAATATATTTCATTTGAATTATTTAAATTACTTGTGCTTGATGATGTTGTTATATTTTTATAACTACCTGCTATACTTGTATTAATTGTAGTTCCTATTCCATTTGATGTTGGTAATAATGTATATTCACTTCTTTTTGTTGCACTAAATACTGAAAATGCATCTGTTACTAAATCATTATTCACTTTTGTTTTTAAATCATATTTTGAGCCACTTAATAAATTTTCTAATGAGATACTAAATATTGTATTATCTGTATTTAAAATATCATTATCTGTTGATGTGCTAGTATCTAGCGAATTATTAAAGGCCACACTTCTTAATGATTCTACTAAATTATAACTTGTTTGTGAACTATATAATTTACCATTTGTATCTGGTTCTAAATTTTCTATATATACTACACTAAAATCTGCTATTATTGAATTATGATTATTATAATTTGCACTTATAAATATTGGTTGAGATGGACTTTCTGCTATATTAAAACATAAATCATTAAAATATATTGCTCTACTATTTATGTCTGGTATATTATTAGCATAATTTGAACCATAAATTCTTACACTAAATGCATCTAATTTTGATAATATTGATTTTATATCACTATTTATATTTTCTGTTACTTTTGTAAATTTGTATATTTTATATTTTTCCTGATTATATGATAAATCATCTGGTATTAATACATTACTTAATTCTATCCAACCCGTACTTGTATTACTTAATCCACTTCCACTTATTTCATATATTAATCTATTGATAAATGGTAATTGTTGTGATTTTACACTTGATACATTTGCTAATACATTACTTACATTATTTGTTTTTGGTATTATATTATCATAATTCCATTCAATATTTACTTTTGATGATGACTTTAATGTTGGTATTCCTGATGTATCAAATGCTTTTGGTTGTGTAGTCATTAATTCAAAAAATGTTTGATTTGATGAATTTACATAATTATCACTTATTGTTGCTACACCACTTAAAGATGAACCATCACCATAATATTTTTTAGCCTTTATATCTCCATTTGCTGATATATCTTTTTTAACTATTAAATCTCCAGATACATCTACATTACTAAATGAACCATCATTTTCAGCTTTCAACATATGTGCTCCTACATTTGTTAATAATGAACCATCACCACTAAATCTTGTCGCTGATATATCACCAACTATATCTAATACACCTATTAAACTTATATCAGTTGCTTTTATTGTTACTGCATCACCACTTATTGTTAATTTTTTTACTATTAATGCAGACACATCTAAAGTTTGATTTATACTTACATCACCACCATCTATAAATAAATTATCACCAGAAAAAGTTATATGTGAAACTACTATATTTTCTGCATCTATATTTCTAGCATCTAAATTATTTAACCTACCTATTCGTGTTATATTTGGTTGTTCTTCTGTTGTTATTGTTCCTTGTAATGAACCTAAACCTATTAAACTACCTGTTGCTATTACATTTACAGCATTTGTTGTTGTAGTATATATTGAATCTACATCTGAAATATCATTATTACCCAAATTTATACCTGTTTTACCACTTATTAATTCTTTAATTTTTAATCCTGTTAATTCACCTAATGATGTAATATTTGGTTGTGCGTTTGTTGTTAATGTTCCTGCTAAATTAGAAACATTTGTTATATTTTGTCCACATAAATCTAAATCTCCTTCCATACTTAATCCTGTTAATATTCCCACTTTTGTTATATTTGTTTGCACTCCTGTAGTCAATATTCCTTCTATTGAACTTACATTTATTAATTGATTTCCACCTAAATTTATATTTGATGAAAAACTTGCTCCTTGTAATGTTCCTACACTTGTTATATTTGGTTGAGCGCTTGTTGTTAATGTTGTTGCCATGGTTCCACCATTTATTACATTATATCCTCCTAAATCTATATTTCCTCCCATACTTAATCCCGTTAGTGTTCCTACACTTGTTATATTTGTTTGTATTGCTGTTCCTAATGTTCCTTTTATTGTACCTGTTACATCTAAATTACTATTTATACTTACATCTTTTTCTACTTCTAATTTTGAACCTAAATGTAAATTATCACTTATATCCCATTTATTATGTGGTGAATTTTTCCAAAGTATACCACGCGATATATCATATTGATCTCTTACTATTACTCCTCCTCCCGGAACTACTGGATTATATGCATTTATTATAATATTACTACTTGAAACATCTATATTTTCTACTCCAACAGAAGTTACTGATCCTAATGTTTGAAGTGAACCTCTTATTATTACTCTTCCTGAATTTATTGGGTATCCCTCTAATATTGGATCTATATAAATATCCGGCGGTCCATTTATAAATGCTTCTCCATTTTCACCTTTCAAAGTTATTGTTTTTAATGATGCTGTTGTTCCAGATAAATCTCCTGCTATTTCTATATTACCTCCTACATCTAAATTATTATTAAAACTTACATCTCCCATTACATCAAATCTACTTTCATTATTTGTAAAAATTACATTACCACTTGCTTCTAATGCATCCATTTTTGTAGTTGATGATACATCACTTGGTGGAATTAATGAACCTGTAAATTCTGCTTTACCTCCATTTAATTTTATAATTGGTTTAACTATACCTGATGATGCTGAACCCATATAAAAAGTACTAGTACTTAAATAAAAATCTCGTATAAATCTTGTTGAACTTCCTATATCAAAAGCTGAATCTGTTGTAGGAATTATATGACCTCCTAAATTTATTTGATTTAAACTTACTTCACCTGCTATATTTAAATTATTTGTTATATCTACATTTGTAAATGATGCATCATTATTATTTTGTAATATTCCTGTTAAATTTGAACCATTTCCTATAAATGTTCCTGCTCTTAATATTCCAGCCACATCTACTGACCCAAATGATGCATCACTACCAGAAACTATACTACTACCACTACCACCACCATTATTATCGACATAACTTTTTATTGCGCCTGCTGTTGCTAATTTTTTTGAACTTGTACTTATTAAATTTAAATTTGTTATTATACCTGAACCACCATATGAATTCGCATTTATTAATACATTTGATATATCTCCACTATCTATATTTACATTTGATATATAATTATGATTTGCATTTAAAGAACCTCCTAATGTTGCTGCATTTATTGTACCATTTATTGTTACACCTGTTATATTACCACTTACTATATTTACATTAGCCATCGCTTGTGTATTACAATTTGTAGGACCCAATAATTTTGATATTGCTATTTCATCTATTGTTCCACCATATATACTATCTCCTGTTATTTGATTTGGTCCAAATACTATTGTTGCTTCACTCATATCTATTACTGTTCCTGCTACATATGTCGTGTTTCCTGGTGTTCCTGCCGCACCTGTTATTGTACCACCACTTATATTTACATTTGTCATTATTTGATTATTGAAATCTATCATTCCTAATAATTTTGATATTGTTATTTCATCTATTGTTCCTCCATTTATTTTATCACCACTTATTTGATCGTCTGATAATAATAATGTTGCTGCACTCATATCTACTATAACTCCTGATTCATATATTGTATTACTTGGTGTTCCACCTGTTCCATTTATTATACCACCACTTATATTTACATTTATCATTATTTGATTATTAAAATCTATCATACCTCCTATTTTTGATATACTTATATCATCTATTGTTCCTCCACTTATTTTATCTCCACTTATTTGTTTATCACTTAATATTAGTGTTGCTGCACTTATATCTATTATATTATTTGAACTTAGTTCTATATTACTATTTGAAATACTTACATTATTTATTATACCACCACTTATATTTACATTTGATATTTGTTGATTATTACCATCCATAGAACCTGTTAATTTTTCTATTCTTATTTCATCTATACTTCCTCCGCTTATTTTATCTCCACTTATTTGTTTATCACTTAATATTAATGTTGCTGCACTTATATCTATTATATTATTTGAACTTAATTCAATATTACTATTTGATATACTTATATAATCTAAAGAACCACCACTTATATTTACATTTATTATTTCTTGATTATTACTATCCATACCACCTGTTAATTTTACTATTCTTATTTCATCTATACTTCCTCCATTTATTTTATCTCCACTAATTTGATTATCTCTCAATATTAATGTTCCACCACTTATATCTAATGTTTTATTATTTCCTACATTTATATTACCATCTTGTATATACACATCTCCATTTAATGAAACATCTCCATCTACATTTAATTTATTTATTATTGATACCGAAGAATTTAATGATACATCATTCTCTACTATTAATTTCTTTCCTACTTTTAAATTCTCATTTATACTTACATCTCCCGTCGCATTTAATCCTGATAAATTTGTTTCATCTATTATATCTAATCTTCCACCTATACTTACATTATTGTTTAATGATACATCACTCATTATTGTTCCTCTTCCTCCTACTCTCAAATTATTTTCTATACTACAAGAACCATTCAAAGATGTATCATTTGATACTGTAAAACGTTTCTCTACATCCAAATTTTCTGAAAATGATACATCTCCTATCATTTTTAATGCTGAAGTTCCTAATTGACCTAATATATCTACATTTCCTATAAATGATACATCTGTTCCTACTACCAATTTCTTACTTATATTTACATTATTTGCCACTACCAAATCATTTAATATTGTTAATGAAGAATTTAATGATACATCTCCATCTACATTTAATTTATTTATTATTGATACTGATGAATTTAATGATACATCATTTGAAACATCTAATCTATTTAATAAATTTGTATTACCATATACTTTCAAATCTTGTGCTATATCAGCATTCAAATTTAATGATACATCTCCTTCTATACTAATTTCTTGTGAACTAATTCTATTACATTCTATATTTCCAGAACCCATACTTAAATCATTATTTTGTGTATCTATTAATCCTGATGTTCTTATTTTTACACAACTTATATCACCTGAACTTATTGAACCACTTATATCTATTTCTGTTCCATAAGTTAATTCTTTATTTATATTATCGTATTGTATTATATTTTTTTTTATATCATTTCTTATTGGATTTATATATAAACCTGAATTTCCACTATTACTATTTAATTGACTATTTGTTGCATTTATTATTATTGAATTTTCTGCTTGTTGTGTAACACCTGCTTGATTACCTATTGCTATTGAATTATTACCTTGTCTATCACTACCTGCTTCATAACCTATTGCTATTGTTTTTATACCTTGATTTTCATTTCCTGCTTTATATCCTAATCCTATACTATTACTTTTTTGACTAGTTTGACCTGCTAAATTACCTATTGCTATACTATTACTACTTTGACTATCATTACCTGCTTGATTACCTATTGATATTGAATTATTACCTTGATCTTGAAATGATGAATTTGAACCTATTGCTATTGAATTACTACCTTGATTGTTTCTACCTGCATTTTCACCTATACTTATTCCATTAGAATTCTGGTTTGCACTTCCTGCACCTAAACCTAATGCTATACCATTTTCACCTTGTCCTGTTCTTCCTGCATAACTACCTATTCTAATTTTTACTGGTATTGTATTATCTATATCTTTTTGTAATGCTATTAAATTCTCATTAACTTTTATATATGAACTTGAAAAATCTCCTAATGTTGCATCATTTGCTAATATATTTCCATCTATATTTAAATTCTCTTTTATTGTTACATTTTTATTTAATGATACGTCACTTAAAACTATTAATTTATTAGAAACATTTAAATTATTTGATATATCCAGATTTTTTGTAAATGATACATCCCCTAATACTAATAATTTATTTGATATATCAACATTACCATTTAATGATACATCATTTGACACTACTAACCTATTTAAAATATCTACATTTCCATTTAATGATACATCATTTAATACTTTTAATATTGTTGTTATTAATTTACCTGATACATCTAAATTCCTTTGAAAACTTACATCTCCATTTACATATAAATCATTTGATATATCTACATTTTTATATACAAATAATTTTTCTATATCTACATCTCCATTTAATGATACATCTCCTTCTGCTAATAAATTATTTATTTTTAAATCTCCTACTATATCAACTGCCTTATTTAAACTTACATCACCTAAAACTATTAAGTTATTTTTTAAATTTACATTATTTGATACATCTAATTTATTATTTAATGATACATCTCCAGCAACTATTAATCTATTACTAATATCTAATATTCCATCTATCTCAACATTTCTTATAAAAGATGCATCTCCATTTATAACTAATCTATTTGATATATCTACAAATCCATCAAATGATACATCCCCCAATACTTTTAATATTGTTGTTATTAATTGTCCTGAAATATCTAAATTTCTTTGAAATGAAACATCTCCATTTACATATAAATTATTTGATATATCTACTTTTGAATTTAATGATACATCTCCAATTACTTCTAATTCTTTTCCAATTTTTACATTTTCATTTAATGATACATCTCCAAATACATCTAAATGTTTTAATAATGTTAAATTTTCATTTATTGATACATCTCCAGTGACTACTAATTTATTTAATATATCTACATTTGAATTTAAACTTACATCTCCATTTATTGATACATCATTGAAAACTAATATACTATCTACTACTAAATTTTTTCCTATCTTAACATCATTATTTATTGATATATCTTCTTTTACAAATATTGAATATACATTTAAATTATTTGATATATCTACTGAAGCATTTAAACTTACATCTTCTCTTACTAATAATTCATTTGATATTTCTATCATTCCTAAAAATGATGAATCCGCTGTTAACGTCGCTGCTGTTAAATTTATTGTTTCTTTTATATCTACTATTCCAAATAATTCTATTTTTTTATCTGAAGGAACTACCATTTGAATATTATTTAAACTTGACTCTATAACTAAATTATTTGAATCACTAGCAACACTTGATTCTTTAATATATTCAATATCTAATTTGAATCTTCTATCATCTCTATTAAATTGATCTACACTTGCTGATTTACTACTTAATTCATTATACAAATTACTTCTTTCACTACTCATGTCTTAATATAATATTTTATAATAAATAATATAAAATATTATTGCATCTTTTTTCTTATTTTATTTTTAAATTAAAAGTAGTTCCATCACTCTCTTTGTATAATTGCCCGTCAACTAAATCAGCTAATTCTGTTGGTGGTACTGTTGGTAAATTTTTAAATATTATTTCAACATGATGTGTTGTTGATTCTGTACTTTCTATTTTTAATCCAGATGAATCTATTATATGAATACAATATGAAGGATCTACTGTATTTATTCCTATTCTATTATTTAAAGTATCTATTGATACTAATTTTGTAGGTATTGGTTGTAAACTACCTGTATTTATAGTTGCAAATGTTCCAATTAAATTATTTATCGATGAATTCACATCTGATTCACTCATTAATATAAAATATATTATATATTTAATTATTTATTTCTCTAAATTATTTATTATGGGGGAGACCGCCCCCTCGTGGTAGCTTCGCTAATATAAATAAAAATATAAGCATAAATCTATTTAAAAATTAAGATAAATAATTAAAAATAATAATTGATTTAAATAATTATAAGAGAATTTTAACTTAATTAATAAATAAATAAAAATATTTAAAATAAATAATAGTTTTAAATATTTAATCTAAATATAAAAATAAATACTGGCTTAAATCGCGAATATTGTAAAAATATCAAAAATAGTCTCCAAATATAGTTTATTTAATTATCTTTAAGTAATTTTTTTTATTTATTATAATCAATTCTCTAAATTATTTATTCTATTTTCTAAATTTGTTATTTTCGAATTTAATGTTGATATTATTGAATTTTGATTTATTACATAATTCTTTATATTTAATAAATTTATATCACTTACATCTTGTGCTTCAGTTATTCTATTTACCCTATCTGTTAAACCACTTACTATATTATCTAATTCTTTTATACCTGCTAATCCATATACAAATATATTATTATAATTTACATAATATGGATTTATACTATTTCCTTCTATTACTGTAAAACTTAAATCATTTATCGTATTCACTTCTTGTGCTATCAAACCTGCTTCTATTATGTATGGCTCATTTATTATACCTCTATAATTTGCACTTTTAAATATTGATGTCTTATCATATACTTGTGGTTCTAATTTTCTTATTACTTCTAAACCATTATTTATTTTTCTTTCATTATGTTTTAATCTATCATCTGAACTTAATACATTCCCATTTGCTCTTACTGCACCTTCCACTTTCACAGAACCTGCCACATTTATTGAATTATCTACAAATAAAAAACCACTTATATCTACTGATTTATGAAATGATATATCACTTATTATACCAGATACATCTATTGAATCACATAATATCTTTCCAGAACCCATGCTTAAATCCTCTACTATCTCTAAACCTCTACTAAATGTTATATAACTTTTATCATAACTTATATCATATTCACTTCCACTATTATTTTCATTATTTATATATATATAATTTGTTTTTAACATACCACTTATATCTATCTCTCTTTCTGGATTCGCTGTTTGAACTCCTATTCTATTATTTTCTACATCTATACATACTACGTTATCCACTTCACTAACTGGTATTGATACATTATTTACTAAAGCATTTACACTTGTTATTACTTTATTTAAACTCATTTAATTTATATTAATATTAATATTAAATATATTATTATTAATATTTATACAAAAAACTATTTAAAGTATTTCAATCATTATTTATATAAAAATATGTCTGAAGAAACTCCGCCTTCTCAAGAACAATACCCATTACCTCCTACTTCTATATGGCCTCATATTGCTAAAATCGCTATTACAGAAGATAAACCAATTATGCTTGACTATTGGTCTGAATCTCTAGAAAAAAAAGTTCTTATTGGAATTAGAGAAAATGAAGAAAAATTACTTGTTAAAAATGCAGAAGAATATACTAGTCCTATTGCTAAAATATTTAAAGTTGATGAAGTCTTTATTATTTGTACTGAAAATTCTATTTATCTAACATCTTCTAATATTGATAAACGACGCATATCTACTTAAATTATAATTATATTTAAAACCTAACATTTTTAAAAACCTATATACCAATATCTCCATCACATTCTATATAATAAATTATTGAATAATCATTCTTATTATATTTTATTTCTTTTAAAAATTTTATATTATTTAACTTACATATTTGTCTTATTATTGTTAATAAATTATTGTAATTTATTACTCTATTTATATAAAATTCTTTCGATTTCTTATATTTATTCTTTAAATTATCTAATAATGAATTTAATTCATTATTATATTCATATTTTTTAAATATCTCTTTACTTAATATGTAATAATTATTCTCTACTTTACAATTTATTTTTAAAAAATTATATAATATTTCATTTGATATATCTTCTTTAAATAATGAACTTGACATATTATTAAATTATTATTTTATTTAATAATATACATTATTTGTTAAAAATACATATTATATTATTTGTTAAAAATATTAATTCTATTGAATCTTCATGAATATTATTGAATATATTTATATATTTACATATTAATTTTATTATTTCATATTTATATTTATCCTCTAAATCACTATGTAATTTTATGTATAAAAAAAAATCCTCTAATATATCTATCACAGAAAAACCATTATTATACATATCCAAAATAAATTTTGAACTTTCTTTTAATTTATTCTCTCTACATAAATTTATATATAAACTCATATCATTTATCATTATATTACATATTACATTCTCTATTAAATCATAACTTAATTCATTATTTGCCTTTATTAAATTCAATTTTTCTATATTATTTATCATATTTGGTATTGACAAATTCGATGCTTTTATTATTAAATCTTTACTTTTATCATCCAATTTTAAACCCTCATTTATTATTATATTTTCTAGTTTATTTTTTATAAAATATTCATTTATATTATTTATTTTTATTAATTCTAATTTATTTATTATTGTTGATTTTATCTTTTGCTTATCATTACAGCTTATTATAAAATTTATATTTTCATAATTATTTATAAATGTATTAAATATTTGTTGATATTGTTCGTTTAGTATATCCAAATCATCTATTATTATTGTCTTCTTTATTCTTATATTTTCCAAATTATTTATTTGACAATAACTTTTTAATTCATTTCTATAATAATTTATACCTTGTTCTTTTAATAAATTTATATATATACTATTTCTATTTATACTATCTTTATCATTATTATAAAATTTATTTAATAATACATTTATTAATGATGATTTACCACTACCTGAATCACCACATATTAAAAATAATAACTTATTGTTTTTTAAATATATATTTATTAAATCTTTTGTATATTCTGATATATTAAAATCATATAACTCACTCGGTTTATATTTTAATATTAATGAACTATACATTTATTTATATTATTCGCTAATTATTTAATATTAAATAATTTATTTAATATATGTTTAATGAATAATTTTTATGAAACTCTACAAATTCCTAATAATTCTGATATTGATACTATAAAAAAAGCTTATCGCAAATTATCTCTCAAATATCACCCAGATAAAAATAATGATTCATCTCATATGTTTAATAAAATTACTCACGCATATGAATCATTAATTAATAATCCCACATCTAATAACTATAACTATAACAATAATAACAATAATAATAACAATAACAATAACAATAACAATAACAATAACA
>CETH01443758.1_pt1 | contig 17472 bp, 15 predicted proteins | sample 361461 | NCBI WGS metagenome assembly CETH01 (sample SAMEA2622695, study PRJEB7988) | marine metagenome | isolation source: saline water (ENVO:00002010), including
AGAGAGAGGAATCCAGAACATTAAATCTCACTCTGAAAATTAATATCGAAAATAAGAAAAACCTCGATAATACAGTAAGTTAATATGAAATATGAAATTAAATAATGAGGTAATATCATTAGTGGAAAGTCAAAGACCCTTTAAACGACTTTATTTACGCAGAAGGAAGCCGGCGCCATATTACAGGTCGGAGATTGCTATCCAAATTAGCCGAGCCGACATTGCGGTTAAGATAACTTGAAATCCCGTACGAAAAGCCCTTTCCGATATACGATCCATAACGCCTTTACCTATCCAAGTTCCAAGGAATGAGGCAGCTATCATCGATATAATGAGGGGTACATAGGAGCCGAAACTGACACCAAGTAATCCGAATGTAGTCAGTTTAGCTATATGAACGATCGACATTAGTATTCCGACCATAGCGATGTGGTTACGCCGATCTTGTGCTTTGGCAGCCGTAAAAGTAGCCAGCAATGTCCCGGTGGCACTGATAAATACACCGAGGAACGTGACTATAAATCCGACGAATAGAAAGCGGCCTCGTTCCGGTCCGAACCTTGCAAGACTAGGCACCCATAAAAGGATTAAAATACTTATCGCCAAGGTCAGGAGAAGGACGTTCTCTGGTAGATTTATGAATATCTGACCGCCAACGGCGGCCCCCACGATTGTGCCGATCAGAAACGGTGCTACTGTATCCCACATCATGTATTTCCACCGAGAGATACCGAGGCTAGCGGCGGCTCCAAGCTGAACAATTGTATGTATTGGTATTAGCAGGGCCGGCGGAAATACAAATGCCATGAAGGCCAGCAGAGCCAGTCCTCCTGCTGTTCCTGAAACCGAAGCTATGAATGCTGCGATTAAGGCACCGAAAGACAGTGCGGTGAATACCCAAGCGTTAATCCCGAGCATACCGAGAAATTGACCATCCGCGGCGTTCATCTCCATGAGTTTAACCGCAATAATTTATATTAGAGTTTACCAAGTGCCTTGAGTATTACCTCAGGCGAGATCGGTTGTTCGGTAACCCGACCGTCGGTTAACGGTTTGATGGCGTTATTGACCGCATTCATCATCACGCCAGGCGCTGCGCCCGTTCCTGATTCGCCCGCACCCTTTGCTCCAAGCTCAGATTCGCTGGTCGGCGTCTGGACGTGGCCAACTGTGATATCGGGCATTTCCGACATCATTGGCGTGACATAGTCAACCATCGTGCCGTTTTGAAGCTGGCCGAAATCATCGTATATGCAGTGTTCGTACAAAGCCCCGCCAAGTCCTTGCACGCAGCCGCCCCGAATCTGCTCGTCGGCAAGCTGTTCATTAATAATGCGACCACAATCTTCGACTACCCAGTGATTTAGGTGATTTATCCATCCAGTATCAATGTCAACCTCTATATAAGCGCCGTGGATACCGTTGGTGTAGATGTAAGGGGAATCCTGCAGTCGGTAGCGGCGTGTATGCGACAAGACAGGCTGATAGTCGTTTGGTAGTTGACCTAATTGAAAGTGACCGATCCGTCCTATCTCGGACAGTGGAATACGAGGCTCGGTCGAGCCAAGAGTAACTACATTACCATCCACAATATCGAGTTCTTCTGGATCGGATTGTAGCAATATCCCCGCCATATGAAGAATTTCTCGCCGAAGATCTAGCGCGGCTTGGTAGGTAGCCTCGCCGCCGATGGCAGTTGCTCTAGACGCATAAGTACCGCCTCCGTAAGGCGTGGCGTCAGTATCTCCTGAGATCGCCCGTACCTGTTCTATCTGGCAGCCGACAGCTGCTGCAGCGATCTGTTCCATAACGGTATCAACACCTTGACCTTGGTCGGTCACGCCGAGTGCCACGATAACCCCGCCGGATGGTTCTAGCTTCACAGTCGTTGCGTCTTGAGCTGCGATGCGCGCGCCACCGGCTCCATAGTAACCCACAGGACTTGGTGCCGTTCCCTTGATAAAGCCCGCGACGCCAATACCTCGGTAAATACCTTGTTTTCTTAGCTCGGCTTGTTCCGTCTTTAAATCCTCGTAACTCATTAGTCCATAAAGCTTTTCTAGACACGCCTGATGCGACAGGTCTTTCATCGGGATGCCGGACCCTATTTGGCGGGGGTAGGAATCATCCTCCATTACGTTCTTGCGACGAATTTCGAATGGATCAAGCCCAGTGATATCGGCGGCCCAATCCATCATGAACTCGCCGACCGATATGCCGATAGGATGCCCCACTGCTCTGTACTGTGAGGTTGGTACGGCATTGAGATAAACCACGGTCGCCTTCGCCCGGTAGTTCGGGTGCTTATACGGCCCAAAGCTAATATTCAGGATTTGATTGGCCTCAAACACAGAAGTTCGAGGGTATTGAGAGTAGGCGCCGACACCGGAGAGGTCGTCGATTTCAGCAGCTATCATGGTGCCGTCGTTCATAATACCTATCTTGGCCTTAACCCTATTTTCTCGGGCATGAATGTCTGAAACGAATGATTCGAGACGGTCCGCGACAAATTTTACAGGGCGGCCCAATTTTATGGATGCAGCGGTTGCTGCGACTTCGTCACCAAATGTATGAATCTTCAGCCCGAACGAGCCACCGACATCGGGTGCGACGATCCGAACGTTATGTTCCGGAACTCCGAGCGTTTGGGCGAAAACAGTTTCGATCATATGTGGGCATTGGCTGGATGTATGGATCGTAAGCCGTTCTGTCCCCGGATCGTACTCAGAGAGTACAATACGTGGCTCTAGGCTGACCGCAGTGTGACGTCCGAAATAAAAGGTCTCTTCAAGTACGTGATCGGCCTCCTCAAAAGCCTTATCTACGTCGCCAGAACCCAGAGTGTGTTCCCAAGCTTTATTATCGCCCAAATTAGGGTGAATGACCGGAGAGCCCACATCAAGCGCCGTTTCCTTATTAATAACGACTGGTAATTCCTCGTACTCGACGGTGACAAGCTCCCCCGCATCCTCAGCCTGTGCTCGCGTTTCTGCAATTACCATAACTACTGGTTCGCCATGCCAACAAACGCGGTCGACCGCCATTGGATATTGGGGCTCCGCCTTCATATTCTCGAAGACCGTCAGTGTGCCGACCCATGGGCCGGTACACATCTTCGCTAGTTCTTCGCCAGTCATCACCAATTTCACTCCAGGCGATTCATGTACAGCGTTTACGTTTATATGCAGAATTTTTGCATGAGCGTAGGGGCTGCGAACGAACGCTGCGTGAAGGGTCCGAGGTGGCGTTATATCGTCTGTATAACGCCCCCTGCCGGCGACTGCCCGTTTCGCCCGAGACCTAGGGAGTGTGCGGCCGATATAGGAATTGGGGCGTTCGTAGGGGTGAATAAATCCCATTTTTACCCTTTTAAACGTTCGTTATTTATGTTTTCTATTGCATCCACGATGGCATGATAACCGGTGCAACGGCAGTAATTACCCGACATAAATTCGCGGATATCCTCTCGGCTCATCGCGGTTTTTTGAGCCAGCAACTCTGCGGCTGTCATCAACATTCCGGGGGTACAAAAGCCGCATTGCAGGGCGTTACGTTCAACGAATTTGTTCTGAAGATCTGCAATTTCCCCTGTATCGGTAATGCCTTCGATAGTTAGAACTTCGCTTCCCTCGGCTTGAGCCGCCAGCATTAGACAGCCACGTACGACGTCGCCGTCAACGCGGACTGAGCATGCGCCGCAGATACCATGCTCGCAGCCTAGATGCGAGCCCGTAAACCCGAGTTCTGTCCGGATGAAATCGACCAAATGGGTCCTGACTGGTATAGTTTTAGATACTGCTTCACCATTAACCGTCATGCTGACGGTCACCATTTCCTCGCTCATTAAAAGTTCCCCGCACGGCTAATCGCTGTATCCATAGCGCGGCCAGTCAGAACTTTTTGCAGGTGCATCTTCATCGCAGAGCTACCGTGCAGGTTAGCCATTGGATCAAGATCGTTTTCAAGAGCAGATGAAACTGCGTCCTTGGTATCTTCGGACCAAGTTTTACCATTGAGCGCCGCAATAGCATTCTCCCCAATCATAGGCCGATCCTCACTAGCGAAATATACAAGCCGCATGTCATCAATCGTATTCCCAGAAACCTTTCCATAGGCACAGATCCCAGCAATAGCGAAGTCGCCGTGGCGACGAGCTAGTTCCATGAAGACCGAAACGTTACCTTTTTTCTGTATCGGAAAGCGGATTTCGATTAACAGCTCGTTTTCGGCACGAGCGGTTTCATATAGACCGTGAAAAAATTCTTCTGCAGGAATTTCTCGTTTTCCCTCACTGCTCTGGACAACGAGGCTGGCCCCGAGAGCTAAAGCGCAGGCCGGCATTTCTGCGGCTGGGTCGGATAAAGCGATACTACCCCCGATAGTTCCTCGGTTTCGGATGGCCACATGAGCGACGTGTGGCATTGCCTCCGCAATGAGAGGGAGATGTTTAGAAACGATCTCCGAATTCATAACTTCGACATGTCGGGTCAAAGCACCGATTGTGACAGTATCGCCATCTAGCGTAATGCCTTTAAGCTCCTGCAGCCGATTTATGTCGACGAGAATTTCCGGCTGCGACAAGCGCATATTGAGTGTTGGCATCAGGCTTTGGCCACCCGCAAGGATACGAGCATCGTCACCATGCTGGTCAAGCAGCTCAAGCGCATGACCAACGCTTTCCGCCCTTACGTATGAAAATTTCGGCGCCTTCACGGCTAACTCCTCATTTTAGTTTTTTTTTAATCCCTAAATGCCCGAAGAATGTCCCATCTCATGGTAAGTAGTTCAAGGGGGCATCGTGACGCATGACCTTCCTCTTGATCTTACACAGTTCCGCTGGGAAAATCATTAAAGGTGCATGATGGAAAGGCCGGGTCGGTGGAGTTGAAAAAACATAATCGTTACGAGTATTCGCCAATAATTGATCGGCCGGACTACGAATGGCCGGACGGCAAGCGATTAGCCGTTTATTTCGCTTTGAATATCGAACATTTTAGCTTTGGCGAGGGTCTGGGTCATACGCCGACTAATCCGGGTACACAACCCGACGTGCGAAACTACGCATGGCGAGATTATGGTTTGCGCGTTGGAATTTGGCGGATTTTCGAACTTTTCGGCAGTATGGGATTGCCGATGTGCCATCTGATGAATACATCAATCTACGATTATGCTCCACAGATACCCAGAAAGATACGCGACAGAGGTGATGAATTCGTTGGCCATGGCGTAACTAATTCCGAAGAGCAGGGGGCATACCCGAAAGAGGAGGAAGCTGATCTTATAGCGCGTGCTACCGAGGCCTTTCGCGAACATGAGGGGGAAGGGCCGGGTGGATGGATGGGGCCATGGATATCTGAGAGCAGCTATACACCGGATCTCCTGCATGCCAACGGTTACCGGTACATTATGGACTGGTCAGCCGACGACCAGGCATTCTGGATGAAGACGGAAACCGGTTCCATTTTATCCATCCCATATCACATTGAAATTAATGACTCCCCAGCGCAACTTAGTCGTCGTCACACGGCCGACGACTTTACCCGGATGGTCACTGCGCATTTTGATGAACAAATCCGACAGTGCGAAAATCAGCCACTTATCTTTAGCCTTGCAATGCACACGTTCGTGGTTGGCCAGCCGTACCGACTTTCTGGTTTACGAGACATTTTGAAACATATTATCAACCATCCAGAGGCTGACAGGATTTGGCTTTGTAGACCCCGAGATATTTATGAACATGTCCGTTCACTACCCAGCGGCACTGTACCCGGAGGCTGATTTGCCACGGGATCCGAATTTTTCGATAAAGCCTTGTCAAGGGGCTTGAATTTTCTAACGATCTCAAATTTAGAGTGAAAGCACAAAACAGTACTCCAAAAGAAAACGAAAAAATTATTGAACCAATTTCAGTACTTTTCTCTTACATAGACATTGCCTACTATTTCCATAAGGACAATGCGAGGAGACGGATGACGAAATTTCTTTCAGCGGATCAGATCGAATTCTATCGGGACAAGGGTTACCTAGCGCCTCTTGAAGGAATTGACATTGCGGATGCTGAGGGAATGTTGGGAGACCTTGACGCATTTCGAATTGCTAATGAAATGTCTGCAGGTCAACTCCAAATAAAGGGACACCTCTGCTTCCGCCGATCATATGATTTTACTTTTAATGACCGGATTCTGGACGTCGTAGAAGATCTCATCGGTCCCGACATCTTATCATTTGCGTCGCGTTTCTGGATAAAGGGAGCGCGGGATGGTTCTTATGTCTCTTGGCATCAGGATTCAGCGTATTTTGGTTTAGAACCTCACGAATTGGTTACCGTTTGGCTGGCAATTACTGACTCAACTCCAGAAATGGGATGTATGAAGGTACTCCCAGGTTCGCACATCGGCGCAACGTACTCGCATGAAGAGACTTTCGACGAAAAAAATTTACTGGCCCGGGGGCAGGTTATTCATGGTATTAATGACAGTGATGCCGTTTACCTCCCCTTGAGGCAGGGTCAGTTCTCTTGTCATCATGAACGGATACTTCATTCGTCCGATGCTAATAATACTGACACGGAACGGGTGGGTCTCGCTCTATTCTTTATCCCAACCCACGTGAAATCCACTATCGGTCGTCGCACTGCCTATCTTGTTCGGGGCACTGATGAGTACGGTCATTGGGACGACGATCCTATACCACAGGGAAGGTTTGATTCAGATATTATAAGCCATATACGTTCTGCCGGCGCTCGCTACGTTGATCCGCAATACCGGCAGGAAGCAGAAGCTTAAAGGAATAGTTGTGGAATAGTCGCTGTCTTTCTCGGCTATATTACTCCTTCGTTTTTAAGAATGGAGATATCATCGTCTGAGTATCCATAACGTTTCAACAAAACTATCGTGTTTTCCCCATAAGCAGGAGCCGCGGACACCTCCTTCACATCGTGTCGATTCGGAGTGCGACTCAAGTGAAGTGGCTGACCCACCAACTCAATATCACCTCGTATCGGAGAAGTTACCTTACTGGCGATGCCGCTATGCACGATCTGCGGGTCTGCAAATACCTCATCCATTGTGTAGATCGGTCCGCATGGTACCCTAGCCTTATTCAGTGCCTGTATCCAAAATTCTGAAGGCTTTTGGATGGTCAATTTTTCGATCTCGACAATTAGCTCGGCGCGGTGCTGAACACGGGCATCAAATGTTGCATACTTGGGGTCGTCAATAAGCCGTTCCATTCCTAATGTCTGACAAAATGCCGACCAGTGATTGGGCATGGGTGCAATGTTGATGAAGCTGTCTTGTGTCCGGAATGCACCCATAGGAGCTATTGTGGGGTGATGATTACCTTGTTGCGGGGCCACCTCTTTGTCGATCAGCCACCGAGCGGCTTGGAAATCGAGTAGAAATATCATCGCCTCTAGGAGGGATGTTTGAACCCACTGCCCTTCGCCGGATTTCTCTCGTTCAAGTAACGCTAGCGCAATACCGTTGGCACATAGTATCCCTGCTGTCATATCACTTATTGCGGCGCCGGACCGCATCGGTCCCTCGCCCGGAACTCCGGTGACCATCATATGACCGCCCATGCCCTGCGCAATCTGATCTAAGCAGGGCCTTTCAGAATAGGGCCCGTCTTGGCCAAATCCGGAGATGCTCGCATAAACGACGCGAGGGTTAAGCGAACGTAAAGTATCATAGTCGACCTCGAGGCGGTGTTTGACGCCAGGGCGCATATTCTCAACTACAACATCGGCATCTTTGACCATGCGATAGAATATTTCTTTTCCTCCATCAGATTTGAGATCCAGTGTCATCGCCTGCTTATTACGATGTAAGTTCTGAAAGTCCGGCGCATTGCGCTGGCCAAGATCGGCATCGGCATCGGCGCCTGGTGTTTCAATTTTTACAACGTCTGCACCCCAATCGGCGAGCTGTCGAACGGCGGTTGGCCCGGAGCGAGCGCGTGTGAGATCGAGGACTTTTATATCGGACAGAACCTGTCCCTTGGGATTATCGGTCATGCGGATTTCCAGTATCAGAATGTGTAATTCTGATGTTTATCGGATAAACCAGTACATATGAATGGTTTGCCTAAAGATAATTCGTGAAAAGACCTGGCACCGGGTATAATTGGCGGCTGGAAACCCCGATTTATGCGACGGCATTTTTCACCGGCAACGTATTTCCGACGATGCACGTGCTGATGCCACTTTGGGCCTTAGAGCTTACTGGTTCCCCCATAATTATCGGTATTATTATTTCTTGTCGCCAAATTTTACCGGTGCTGTTATCCATCCACGGCGGGGTAATGCTCGATAAATACGGTCCAAGAAAAGTGATTATCTGGATGGGTCTTATCGGTGCGCTTTGCACAGGCATGTTTCCTGTCTTTCCGTTTATCTGGGCTGCTATGGTATTGCAGATTGTCACTGGATTTGCCGAGACGACAAACTGGATCGGCGTCCAGAGTGCGGTCGGAACGATTCTGAAAGGGGCTCCCGTTTACGCGGGCCGGATGACCGCATCGGCCCGCACTGGGGGATTCTTTGGGCCAGTTTTAGCTGGTCTGATGTGGGAAACTTACGGACCCCTTGGCGGCTTCGTGTTTCTGAGCTGTTGGTTAACATGCGGTGTCTTAGCCGCCGCTTTCCTGCCCCGCCGTCAAAAAAAGGATGTTTTCTTCAGAGAGGGTTCGCATGAAAATCCAGTCTGGACGAATAATGGGCTCATGATCAAAATATCTGACTACCGAGATACGCTAGCGCTCTTAGCAACATCGGCGATCGCGTTAGTGATAATGGCAACGTTTATGCGTCAGACGGGATCCGGGGTTCAATCGTCGTTCTATGGCGTTTGGTTGAGGCAGGAGCTGGGGCTGGATGGGACTACGATCGGTTTTCTGATCGGTTTTGGAAATCTTGTCTCGGCAGCATCGGCTCTAACAATTGGTTCTCTTACCCGGCATTTCGCGGATCACTGGTTGCTTCTTTGGATGGTTGGGTTAGCGATTGTCGGCGTCGCGTTGACGCCGATGTTGGAAGGGCTTCTTCTGCTGTCTTTGGCAATTGGTTTGCGGGGGGTCGGCCAAGGTTTAAACTTACCGCTTATGATTTCTATCGCTTCCCGCGCCGTGGCGCCGAATCTTCAAGGGAGGGTTGCGGCGCTGCGTATCTCTTTCAACAGACTCGGCGCAGCATTGTTCCCAATCGGGATAGGAGCACTTGCGGAATTCATAGGATTAGAAGCCTCATTTTACGTGATCGGATTGTTTGGAGTATTTCTAATTAGCTGCCTGGCTGTATGGGTTGCGCGTACGAAGGGTAAGTTGCAGGAGCGTTGACTATATGCCGTTTTCTATAGTCGGCCGGTAGCTTTTAAAACATCTTCCGGCGTTATGGGGACCGCGGATACCTCACCCTCAAACGGCCGGATCGCATCGTTAACAGCGCTAAGTATAGACTGGGGGACACCGGCCATGCCGCTCTCACCTGCACCTTTTGCTCCAAGAGTTGTTTTCGATGTTGGTGTAGATACGTGTTCGATAACGATGTCTGGCGATTCACCTGACATTGGAACGAGGTAGTCGGCCATCGTAGCGTTCTGCAGTTGACCTGCTGCATCGTAAATACAGTGCTCATACAAGGCATCACCTAGGCCATGTACCACCGAACCTCGTTGTTGCTCCGCGACAAGCTGCGGGTTGATCACGCGGCCGCAATCCTCCACGACCCAATAGTTTAAAACTTTTATAAAGCCTGTATCGGGGTCGACCTCGACATATGCGGCATGAGCGGCATTGGTAAAAATATAGTCTCTGACGCGAAACCTCTCGGTCGCAACTAGAACCGGATGGTAGTCGTCCGGTAACTCAAAGGATCGGAGGAAGGCTATGTTCCCAAGCTCCGCCAATGAGATCCGTTCGGCGTGGTCATCAGCGTTGATCACTATACTCTCTTGGATATCGAGTGTGTCAGCATCGGTCTGCAATAAAACGCCGGCTAGTTCTAAAATTTGCTTACGTAATGTCTGCCCGGCCTTCCATGAGGCTTCTCCGCCGATTCCAGCGCCCCGGGACCCATATGTGCCGCCTCCATAGGGAACCGCATTTGTATCGCCGGTTACCACGCGAACATCGTCAAATCGAACACCGATTGCCGATGCAACCACCTGTGCGAGGGCAGTCTCTGTTCCTTGGCCTTGCTCTGTCACGCCAGTAAGAACAGTAACCCCGCCCGCTGGCTCCAGTCGAATTGTGGTACCGTCTTGTGCTGAAATCGGCACTTTGGCAGGGCCGTAAATCAGAGCGCCTGGGTTTGTACCCTTTATAAAAGAGGCGTAGCCAATTCCCCGATGAATGCCTCTTTCACGAGCGGCAGTTTGGTCCTCTTTAAGCGCTTCGACATTTATCACCTCTGCAAGCTTTTCAAGACATGCTTGATGTGACAGATCGTGTAATGGAATACCTGCGGGCGAAGCTGCGGGGTAAGCATCGTCTGAGATAAGATTACGCCGCCGAATTTCCATACGGTCCATACCTACCGCTGCGGCAGCCTTGTCCAACAGACTATCGCAGATAACGATACCCATCGGATGACCTACTGCACGATATTGAGACGTGGGAACCATGTTCTGAAAAACAACAGTAGTTTTGGCACGAAAGTTTTCGATATTGTACGGTCCGCCAGCTATGTTTAGTACTTGGTTGGCCTCGACGCAGCTGGTGCGTGGATAGGCGGAATATGCGCCGGCTGCGGTAATGTCGTCGAATTCAAAGGCAACGATCTTCCCGTGTATATCGACGCCCATTCGACCAGATAGTCGGTGCTGACGAGCATGAATATCCGAGACAAAACTCTCGATTCGGTCAGCGCGATAGCGTACCGGTCGATTGAGCATCATTGAGAGAACAGCGGTAGCAAATTCGTCGCCATAAAGATGACTTTTAATCCCATAAGAGCCACCGCAATCCCCAGCTACGACGCGGATATTTCGCTCAGGAATACCGAGATGTTTTGAAAATAGAACCTGGATCATGTGAACGGCCTGACCGCCATAATGGACGGTCAGCTGACCTTCGGAGGCATCCCATGATGATACCATAGTTCGGGGTTCCAGCGTCACACCAGTGTGGCGACCAAAATCAAACGTTCCCTCAACCACATACGCCGCGTTATTAAAGGCGGTATCTACATCACCTTTTTCGACGCTTCGTTCGAACATCTTGTTGTCACCTAATTCCGGGTGCAGAACTGGAGCGGTGGGGTCGAGCGCGGAGAGCATATCGGCAACGACCGGCTTCTCGGTCCAGTCGATGACGACCATGTCGGCGGCGTCTTCGGCTATGGAGCGGGTTTGCGCGACAACTGCAATCACAGGTTCTCCCTGCCAGGTTGCTCGATCTACCGCTAAGGCATACTGAGGAACAGATTTTAGTGCTGGCTGGTTGTCCATTATGCCGGTCCACGGCGTCATGTGGTTAGCAATTTCCCGACCCGTTACGATGGCTACGACGCCCGGTAACTTAGATGCCGCTGCCGTATTTATATCTCCTATATCGGCATGGGCGAAAGGACTGCGTACGAAAGCTACTTCAACCGTTCTGGCCATAGTGAAATCATCAACATGACGGCCGCGACCCTCCACTGCTCTTCGTGCCATAAGCCGCGCTGGGGATTGGCCAATGGGAGATCCTGAGGCGAGGGGGGTGGACATTACACTAACGTTAACTATTCATAAGACTAGGTAGGTAAAGTGCCAACTCGGGAAATATAATAAGAAGCACGAGCACAATTAGCGCACAACCGATATAAGGCGCGGCTGCTTTTGCGACCTGCCAAAGAGTGGTTCCCTTGGGGGCAACCGCTACCATAACAAATAAAAGCAAGCCAAACGGTGGTGTGGTGAGACTAATTTCAAGTGCCAAAAGCATTATCAGTCCAAACCACACGAGATCAAATTGCAAAGTTTCTGCGAGTGGGAAGAAGATTGGCACGGTTAAAAGCATCATCGAAACCTGATCCATGAACATCCCAAGGATTAGTAACACCCCAAACATGATCAGAAGGATGACAAGGGGAGCCAATTTAACCTCTGTCGCCCATTCGATTAGACCGGCACTTGCTCCGGTAAATGCCAAAAGCTGGCTGAATGTAGTTGATGCTAAAATAATGAGCAGAACCATAGCGGTCACTCGTAGGGACCCTGCGAACGACTTTACAATCACCTCCCATGTCAATACCCGGAAAAGAACACCCAATATGACAACACCGAGGGCCCCGAAACCGGCTGCTTCAGTTGGAGTGGCTACTCCCAAAATTATCAAGCCGATTACACAAAACACGATAAAGCCCATCGGGAGAACATTTACAATGAGCGACCAGATAATTTCTTTTAGAGGCGATGGTTCAACTGAATATTCAGGGGCCGCCTCTGGGTCCAGTTTTACTTGTCCGTAGATAAGAATTGAATACAAGACGGCCAATATAAGGCCGGGTATCACCCCAGCAATCAAGAGCCCGCCAATATCGATCTCTGCTAGACTTGCAAGCAAGACGGCCAAGGCTGATGGCGGAATGATCATTGCCAAGCCACCGGTTCCTAAAATCGGGCCCATGGACATATGGCCTTTGTATCCCCGTTTCGTCATCTCGGGGACCATAAGCGAGCCCATCATTGCAGTATTTGCCATAGTAGAGCCAGAAAGGGTGGCGAAAATCGTTCCACCTGCCACTGTGATATACGAAAGCCTCCCCGGGAGGCGACCGAAGCATCGGTCCAAGGCATCAAAAACACGAACGGCGAGACCCGTATGGAAAAATAGTTCACCCATAATGATAAATAACGGTACTGGAATGAGCGCGAAAATGGCCACTGAATCCACCGCATTAGAAACTATGAGCGGCATCGCATCTAACCCACCGGTCAGGGTGCCGTCACCCATAAAAATGGCTGCGCCAATTATATTCGTAGTTAGAAATGCGAATGCGACCGGGAGGCCGAGAAGCATCAATACGATAATCATTCCGACTAGAAAGCCAGCAATGGAATACCACTCTGTGAGTATTTCCATTAGAGGGATTCCCCGGAGCTGGCTTTATTAGAGTAATAACTGTCAAAACCAAGCAAGTACCTCGTGAACTCGATTGCAACGAGCGAGAACCCAATTGGGAATGGCACCATTAGTAGCCATTTTGGCATGTCAACCGAACGAAGATCCTGCTCTCCGGTTTTGATTGCCTCTATGGTCTCAAGTAACCCATAATAAACGAAGAGAAGGGATAGAAAAATGCATACAAGATACACAATTTTTTCTAAAATCTGGCGAATTTTTAGCGGCATTGCGAGCCTCAACGACTCGACTACGACGTGACCTTTATGCCGGACCAGATAGGGTGCGCCAAACATGGTACAGAAAAAGAGACTGTATTCCGCCACGGCGCTGTACCACTGAAGCGAATTGAAACCTATTGTTCGAAGGGTAACGTCACAGATTATTCCCAGGAATATAACCGCGAGGAGTATTCCTCCGATTACGGCCAAGCCAAATATAAGCTTATTATAAGCATTGGTTAAGATGGTCATATTGCTAACGCTTAATAAGGGCCCCCTAACCTATGAAGGTTAGGGGGCAATATATTTGGCTAAATTTACTGACCGTGGAAGAGTTTGCTCAACTCTTTAGCTTCAGGTGAGTTCAGATTTTTAAGCCTCTTAACGGGCGTGCCATTTGCCAGCGCAATATATTTCTTCGCTGCAGCACCTGACATCACGACTTCTTTAGCGCCACCCTTTTTATAAACTTCTCTCTCTTGGGCGACCTGTGGGGACCAAATTCCTGCAGAAATTCTCTCCCAGTCTTCCCCTACCTTGAGCATAATCTTCTTACCTTCGGGGCTCAGTTTTGCGAGCGCCTTATTGCTTATAAAGGTGCAGGCCTCGATCTGATAGAACGATGGGTGGACTGTATGGGTTACAAACTTGTTCCATTTAAACTTACGGGTCCAAAGATTCGGAAAGGGGAAGCCGTCGACGACGCCACGTTGGAGTGCCTCGTATATTTCTGGAACGTGTACCGTCATTGTAGTAGCACCAAGAGCCTTTAGAAAACCGTCGTAAATTGGAACGGAGCGCATTTTGAAGCCCTTGAGTGATACAACTCCGTCAGGTCCAATTTCCGGTTTCTTTCTCAGATACAACTGGAACTGAACACTTGAAGCGGTGTGCGATAGTATGATCCCGTTTAAACGTTTGCTCACAGCTTTATTTAGCACTGCCATTCCACCGCTTTTTCGAGCATCCCAAGGCTTGATTTGCTGAGCAGAAAGAGCATCAACTTCTGGGATGGACCCCTGCAGATAACTGGCAGCCGTGTACATGAGGTCGTATATGCCGGACTTAAAACCCTTCGCTTGAGCTGCAGGCTTTCCTAGCTCAGAGCCACCGGTCCATTTGATTTTGAAATGCCCCTTACCACGTTTGTTAGCTTCCTCAATGAATGGCAGATAATCCTTTGCAACCATTGGAAAGCTCTTTGGCCAGCCCGAGATTCCTTTAAGTGTAACTTCAGCAGCGTGTGCAGCAGGGATTGCGAGAACCCCACTCAAGGCAACCGCCGCAACGGCTGAAATAGAAAATCTATTCATAATTATTCTCCCTGTTATTTAAATCACCCTTTTAGGTATTTTGAGGGTCCCCCATTTTTGTTCGGGACGCAAGCCAAACGACGTTTTTCCGGGTATGCATGTCAATTAGCCAAAGCGGCTTTTTTCTCGCTGGCGACATACCATAGCGTTACGGCGGCAGCTACGATAAGCAGAGGTATGGCGCCTATATTCACCCAGTCCCAGCCGAAATAGTGAATAAATGCACCAGAGGATAATGCACCACACGCGACGACGGTGTAGATGACTTGGTTCATCATGCCTTGGGTCTTTGCCCGTTCAGCAGGTTTGTAAGCGGTTGTCATCAAGCTGGTCGCGGCGGTGAACGTGAAGTTCCAGCCGACACCAAGTAAGAACATAGACAGCCAAAAATCTAGAACGGTGATGCCCGAGAGCGCTACCGCGATACAGGCAGCTTCAAGAACTAGGCCGATCATTATAATTTTTACTTCGCCGAGTTTACGGATCAGAAAACCGGTAATAAAACCGGGAGCAAACATGGCGAATGTATGCCATGCAATTACGCTCGCGGTTGCACCGAAACTGTGGCCGCAAATAGAGATCATTGCTATCGGTGTCGCAGTCATCAGGAAATTCATAACACATTGTCCGACCGTCGCTGAGACGGCCGCGGCGATAAATACGGGTTGTTTCATAATCTCCCAAATCGGGCGTTGCTCACCTTCGAGTTGTGCTTTTGTCAGATTGGGGATCCGTAAGAAAAGAAGTGCAATCGCGGCGACCAGTGCCGTTCCCGTTAAGAAAAGGAAAGTGCCCCCAAACTGGCGCACTTCACCAGAATACCAGTCGGCGGGTACCAGGTTTTCCCCCCATACGGCGAGTCCCGCACCCGCAAAACCAGCAAAAACTCCGCCTGCGAGAACTAGTGAAATTGCTATACTGCGGTACCTTTCGGCTATACCGTCGGCCGCAGCGAAACGGTATAGCTGCGCAAAGCCCGCAAAGAATCCAAACACCAAGCCTCCAAAAGATAAAAGCCAAAAATTCATATAAATCACGGCAAAAAAACATAAGATTCCGCTTGCTGCCGCTAAAGCTGTCCCAATCAGGAACCCGAATTGTCGGCCCGTCTTTCGCGAAATCATCGATGCGATCCATGCGGACAGGGCTGTTCCGATCACAACGGTTGCCGCAGGAAGCGTCGCTAGCGCAAGATGAGGTGAAAATCCCGGCAATAAAGCCACTGCGGGTGCGGTCACCATGAATAGGCCGCGTCCTGTTCCAAAGAGCATTTGGCAAGTACTTAGGACACCTACATTACTGATATCACGGGTTGTGTCGGACAAAAGGGGAGCACCATTAAAAAAAGCTCCGACCAAATTGGGCGGGGATTGTTCATAACAGACTGTAGGGGGATCAGGAAGAGTAACAAAAGACCCTCTCGTAAAAACTGAGATGAAATACCCTCATATTTGGGCGACGCCTTTTGATTACATGCAATCAGAACACCTTAGTCTATCGGGTCTCGCCCCTGAATAAATTTGATCAATACAAAAAAGTGCTTCAGAACTATCCACCTCAATAACGCAGATTGCGTTAATATGAATTTACTCGGTCGGTCAAAGCCACTCTGACGACTTTAGCATTGCGGAAGTTAGTTTCTGATCCAATTGATTACATCCCGATGGACACGTCTGCCTGCTAATCTTCGCGGTATTCTCTGGTTGCTTGTGGGAACTATGGCATTCGCTATAAACGATCTATTCGTTAAATCATTGGGACAAACGATTTCGCCTTTCCAAATGGCATTTTTCCGCTACGGAATCGGCTTTGCACTGATGTGTCCGTTTTTTCTCCAGATGGGAGCGGGGAAGCTTAGGACACGCCGACCGGGTATCCATATCGCTCGGCTTATCTTGGCCTGTGTTGCACAGGTTGGGGTCTATACCTCCGTTGTTTACCTCCCGCTCGCGGATGCTACCGCGCTCGCGTTTACCCGTATACTCTTCACGACCATTATTGCGGTAATTTTTCTGCGTGAATTAGTCGGGGGAAGCCGTTGGGCGGCGACGTTTGCTGGTTTTGTCGGCGTTATTGTCATGGTGCGTCCAGGAGGAGCCATTGATCCGGTAGTTTTTATTGCGATAGGTGCGGCCTGCACATTCGCCATTGCCAATGTGTTGATCCGTATCATGTCGACCACAGAGCCACCGAACCGAATATTGTTCTACTATCAAGCGGGAGGTATATTGGTATTTCTCCCGCCCACAATAATATTATGGCAGACGCCGCCAGACTTAATTTCATGGCTCATGGCACTTGCGATTGGATTTCTTACAGCGATCGGAATGATTGGTTTTATAAGGGGATTCGCGGTTGGCGAAGCCAGCGTCATCGGTCCGACGGAGTATATCCGTCTTATTTTTGCAGCAACACTGGGATTCGCGATCTTCGGCGAGATACCAGATATCTGGACAGTTGTTGGTGCTTTAATAATCGTCGGAGCAACCAGTTTCATCGCTCGATTAGAGTCAAAGAAAAGACAAAAATTTTAGTTCGAAATCCATTCAATTATAATTTTTGCTGCATTGATAGCATCTCCCTCGGTATCAAACGGGCCATCACGACGCCCGGTAGGGTGCCAGCCAGATGGGTCCTCCGGATCACGGCGCCACTCGTCCCAAAAAAATCGACCGTCATTGGTCTGGTATATGTCAACGCAGCGTATACCCATTGGGTCTTCTAGGGAGGTTGCTACTATGCGGTTGTGACGGTCAATCATCCGTCTTTAACGAAGTGTTTTTCCAGAAATTCTACCGATCGGCGATGCGCGAGCCTCGCTGCCTCGACGTCAT
>CETH01065015.1_pt1 | contig 17470 bp, 19 predicted proteins | sample 361461 | NCBI WGS metagenome assembly CETH01 (sample SAMEA2622695, study PRJEB7988) | marine metagenome | isolation source: saline water (ENVO:00002010), including
CTCATCTACAACAGCTGAACCACCACACTCACCTGCACAGTCAATGTCATCATCACAGCCAGAAGAAAATTCATAAGATAAAGTTGAGCCTCCTGAACCTGAAAACACAAAACCTGATAATCCATCTGCTGTACACTCTCCACCTAAATTAACAAGTGTCCCAGAACCAGCCGGAATAACACCTCCACTAAATGAGAATGCAAGACAAGTTGTTCCACCACAACTTATAGTCATACCACTTGCTGCTGTATCACCACCACCAACTGATGATGCACAACCATCATGGCTAAACTGCCATCCTGCAATATCTTCTGTAGATGTATAATTTAAATTTGAACCATCTAATGATAGATTCACATCTGCAGATAAAAGCAAACTGCAACAAATAACAGATAAGATAGTAAATATAGTTGATTTTTTCATTTTCTCCTCCTAGAAATATTAAATTAAAACTTTCATTACTAATTTTTTTATCGTCAATATAACAAAATACCTAACAATTTAATAAAAAAACTACTTAATTAATGTGATACAGTCAACAAAATTAATTAATTAATTACTCTATTACCGACGATAACATACTAACAAATTTTAAAAAACGGTCTTTAATATAGCAATTTTTTAGAAAATTAATGATTACTTTTTATATTTTTATGCAGTTTTTTTATAATAGGTAAGCTTAGGAGTTGCATGATTTTGGACAACTTCTTTAGTTATAGTGCATGTTTTAATGTTCTTTTTTGAAGGGACAGTATACATAATATCAATCATAATTTCTTCAATTATAGTTCTTAAAGCTCTTGCCCCTATTTTTCGCTTAATTGCTAAGGATGCAATTGCACGCAAAGCACTCTCCTGAAAATGTAACTCTACATTATCTAGTTTAAATAAATTTTTATACTGTTTAATAATTGAATTAGCTGGTTCAACTAAAATACTATACAAAGTATTTTCATCTAAATAATTTAGATGTGATAAAACTGGCAATCTACCAATTAATTCAGGTAAAAATCCATATTTTATAATATCCTCAATCTGAATGTTCTGCAAATTGCTATATGAATTTTGTACAGCATGAATTTTTCTATCAAAGCCAATACCTCCACCTTTAATTCTTCGCTCAATAACATTATCGATACCATCAAATGTACCACCACAAATAAATAAAATATTTGTTGTATCAATTTTAACCAAAGGTTGTTCAGGATGTTTTCTACCTCCCTCAGGAGGGATGCTCGCTATTGTTCCTTCAATAATTTTTAATAAAGACTGTTGGACTCCTTCTCCTGAGACATCACGAGTAATAGATGGATTCGAATTCTTTCTTGCTATTTTATCTATTTCATCAATATAAATAATACCCTGTTGTGTTTTTGTAACATCATAGCCTGATTCTTGATATAAACGTACTAAAACATTTTCTACATCTTCACCAACATATCCAGCTTCAGTAAGAACTGTAGCATCTACAATTGCAAATGGAATATTTAAAATGCGAGCTAATGTTTTTGCTAATAATGTTTTGCCTGTCCCTGTTGGCCCCACTAATAAAATATTACTTTTATCAATCAGCATATCATCATTTCCAAATAAGACTCTCTTATAATGGTTGTAAACCGCAACAGACAAGGTGACCTTTGCTTTATCTTGGCCTATAATAAAATAATCTAATTGTTCTTTAATTTCCTGAGGCTTTAAAATTGAAATTTCAGAATTTTCTTTAGTCTTATTAGTAGTTAGAGCCTCCTGTGCTTTAGTAATGCATATATCACATATAAATGCATTATCACCTTCAACTAAAAAATTAGTTTTATCTTGTGAAACCCCACAAAAAGAACATATTATATTATTACTATCCACTTAATTATTTTTTTGGATGAATAATTTCATCAACTAAGCCATACTCTAAAGCTGCTTGTGATGACATGAAATTATCTCTGTTAGTATCTTTTTCAATCGTTTTAATATCTTGACCCGTATTTTCACCTAAAATACCATTTAATTTATCTCTTAAATATAAAATTTCTTTAGTATGAATTTCTATATCACTAGCCTGACCAGAAACTCCTCCAAGAGGCTGATGAATCATCACTCTAGCATTTTCTAAAATCATTCTTTTACCTTTAGTCCCACAGGCTAATAAAACAGCAGCCATGCTTGCAGCTTGCCCCATACAAATTGTTGAAATATTAGGCTTTATATAATTCATAGTATCTAAAATACCGAATCCTGATGTAATAACACCACCTGGACTGTTAATATACATATAGATATCTTTTTTAGAATCTTCTGCTTCTAAAAATAAAAGCTGAGCAATAATTAAACTACTAACATGATCATCAATTGGAGTTCCTAAAAAAATAATTCTCTCTTTTAATAATCTAGAATAAATATCAAAAGCTCTTTCTCCACTTGCAGTTTGCTCAACAACCATAGGAATCAATGTATTTACTGATTTCATATGCTCTATCCTTTTTTCTGTTTAATTTTATCTGTTTTAATCTCTTTCACCTTATTAATAAAAAAATTATCAAATTTATTAAAAAATTTTTGACTTAAAAGATCTTCTCTAAGTTTATTTTTATTATTTTCTTCACTATAAAACTTAATAATATCCTTTTTATAATTAGGAGTTTCTTTAATAAAATCCTTTATTTTATCTTCAACCTCTTTACTAGAAAGAGAAATTTTTTCCTTCTCGACTAAAAACTCCCTAATTAATAACCATTTGATATTCTTATTTGATACATTATCAAGATCTTTTGACATTTTTTCTTCATCAAATGAATCAGGGTTTTTTGATTTATAATCTTCTACGAGATAAGATCTATAATTATCAACCATTGATTGCGGAGGATCAAATTTTGTTTTATCAATAAAATACTCAACTATCTGATTATGAAACTCTTTTTTATGTTCATTGTCTAAATTAGATTGAATATTATTTTTAAACTTATCTCTTAATTCTTTGACAGTTTTAATTTTTTCATCTACCTTTTCAGCAAACTTCTTATCAACCTTAGGTAAAATTTGTTCTTCAATTTTATTGATTTTCACATTATAATCGACATCTACATTTTCTTGCTTAACAGTTATTTTAACAATATCCCCAATTTTTTTATTAAGAAATGGTTTTTCTAAATCTCCAACAAATAAGCCTTCTCCAATTTTAATATGATGATTTGGTAAAACGCCCCCTTCAACAGAAGCGCCCGAATCATCTAGCTTCGTAAAATCTGCATAAATAAAATGACCTGATTTTAATTTAGATTTTTCATCTAATGATTTCATTGTTGCATGCTTTACTCTAAGATCTTCAATGGCTCTATCTACATCTTTATCTGTTGCAATATAGCGATTAGTTTTAAGGGTAACTTTTTTCTCATAATTAGGAATTTTTTTATCTATAGATGGCCTAATTTCAAATTCAATAACAAAACTAAAATCTGAACTTTCACCATCAAATTCTAGTTTACTAACCTTACCTTGGTTAATAGGAATCATTTTTTTTTGTTCTAAAGCTTGTCTGTAATAAAGATTCAAACCATTATCAACAAAACTAGAATTAATATAATCTTTATTATTTTTTATAAATAGTTCTCTTTGAATACCAACTAATTTTCCTTTACGTGCTCCTTTTTGTTTAGTTTCAGATAAAATTTTATTTTGCTCTTCAAAATAATCTTTCTCTATATCTTTCCATTTAAGAGTTACGCTAAATTCTACTAAAGAATCATTTTTTTGTTTTACATTAATTTTCATTTATAAGTGTCTATTTTAATGACAAAATTTACATTATTATTATGTTTTAATTCATAATAATATTTTATGTATTTTATTATTTATATGTTTTTAAAATATAAGAATGAAAAATAAAGATTTATATAATCAAAAAAATAAAGAACAACTATTAGAAGATTTAAATAAAGAAACATTTAAAAGAATTACTTTATCCTTCTACAAATATGTTAAGCTTAAAAATCTTGAACAATTAAGACATACTTTATTTTTAGAATGGAATAAAATTAAAATACTTGGAAGAATTTATTTATCTGAAGAAGGTATTAATGCACAATTAAGTATCCCTGAACATAATTTAAATAAATTTAGAAAATCAATTAATTCTAAAAAAACATTTGAAAATATCCCTTTTAAATATGCTGTTCAAGAAGGAATTTCATTTTTAAAACTTACAATTAAAATAAAAGATGAAATCGTAGCCTATAAAATCTCTAAAAATGAATATAATATGGATAAAGTTGGACAACACTTAAATTACAAACAATATAATGAAGCTATTAATAATGGGGCAACAATTGTAGATATGCGGAATTATTATGAAGGAGAGGTGGGAAAATTTGAGAATGCAATTATCCCAGATGTTGATACTTCACGTGATTTACTTCCAGAAGTAAAAAAAATACTAAAAGGTCAAGAAAATAATAAAGTATTATTGTATTGTACAGGCGGAATTCGTTGTGAAAAAGCAAGTGCATATCTTATTCATCATGGATTTAAAGATGTCAACCAACTAAAAGGTGGAATTATCCAGTATGCTAATGATATTAAAGAAAACAATGAAAAATCTAAATTTATTGGTAAAAATTTTGTATTTGATCATAGATTAGGGGAAAAAATAACAGATGATATTATTAGTTTATGTCATCAGTGCAAAGAACCTGCAGATACACATACAAATTGTACAAATCAGGCATGTCATATTTTATTTATTCAATGTAAAGCTTGCTCAAAAAAATATAACAACTGCTGTTCAAAACAATGTTCTGATTTTATTAAGCTACCTAAAGAAGAGCAAAAAAAATCATTTAAACAAGGTAAAGTACAATTTACTGCTCAAAAATCTAATAGTATAAAACCTAAACTAAATAAATTAGATTGAACAATTATTAAATAAAGCTTTAATTGATTCACATGTTCTATTAACGGCTATGGAAGCCTCAGGCAAAGCATCATTCATGTGATAAAAACCATGAAATTGATCTTCATGTACCTGCATAACAACATCAACTCCATTATCTTTTAATTTTTTTGCATAATCAAAACCTTCATCACGCAAAGGATCAAATCCGGCAATCACAATAATAGATGTTGGCATTTTTTCGATATTTTCTAAATACATAGGTGATAATAATGGATCTGTACGATCTTGATTTTCATCAATATAATGATTAGCAAACCAATACATATCATTAGTTTCTAATAAAAATCCTTCTTTAAATAATTCAAATGAAGGAGATTCTACATCTCTAACAACAGGATAAATCAGGATCTGAAATTTTGGATTTTTATTAAATTTAATAGCATGCGATACAACAATGGTTCCAAGATTACCACCAGCACTATCACCTGCAACAGCTAATTGATTAATATCAATATTATATTGTGGCGCATTATCATATAATGTGTCATATGCAGCAATACAATCAAGCGGAGGAATTGGGAATTTATTTTCAGGAGCAAGCCTGTAATCAACTGAAATTACCTGAATATTGCATTGCGAACTAAAAGTTGCACATAAATAATCATACATTTCTAAAGAACCAACAACAAAGCCACCTCCATGGTAATAAATTAATGTAGAAAAAATTTTTGAAGTATTATATGGACGATAAATACGTATTGGAATTTTTGTATTATTACAATCTAAAATATCATTCTCAATATGACACATCTTGTTAAGCCTCTTTTGGTTATGAAACAATCTAACAATACGATCAATCATACTGCGAGCATCTTGAGGATTTAAATTGCAAATTTTATCACTCATTACTTTATAAAAAAATTTTAATAATAACTGTGAATTTAAATTTAATACCTGATTATCTACTTCTATTTTCTTGCCTGCTAGTAATCGCTTAATAAAAGTTGGAAGAACTGATAAAATTTTTCGGCCTTCAACCATATGCTATGAACAATCAGAAAGGACATCTTGAGAATGAGTTTTTGTTTTTACTTGATCATATATTTTTGCAATTTTACCATCTTTATCAATAATATAAGTTATTCGAAGTATACCCATATATTCTCTACCCATAAACTTTTTAAGAGCCCAGACCTTATATGCTGTCAACATTTCATGAGATTCATCACATAACATCATAAATGGAAAATTATATTTTTCAACAAACTTTGTTTGTTTTTTAAGTGAATCTCCAGAAACTCCTATAATTTGATAACCCAGCTTTTTAAAGTCATTGAATTCTTCACGGAATCCTTGTCCTTGTATTGCTCAACCCGGGGTATTTGCTTTCGGGAAAAACCACAATACAATATTTTTCCCTTTAAAATCACTTAAAGAAACAATTTCACCATTATAATTAGGTAAACTAAAATGTGGAGCTTGATCACCTATATTTAATAATTCAGAATTCATTGAATATTTTCCTTTATTATATTATTTAATATATTTTCATTATGTAAATTTAATTACCCAAATTTAAAGGATATTATGGTAAAAATCTATACAACAAATTGGTGTCCTTCTTGTAATGCAGCAAAGAATTTATTAGATTCAATCAATATTACATATCAAGAAATTAATATTGAAGAAGAAAATTTTTCACGATCTCAACTTCAAGAATTAACAGGAGGATACACTGTCCCTCAAATTATAATTAATAAGCAATGTGTAGGAGGGTATGATAAACTTCTTTATCTCTACCAAAATAATAAATTGCAGGATCTTTTAAATGCAAAATAATACTATAGACCAATATTGCATGACACATTCTGATAAAGAGTCATTATTATTACAAGAAATTCGTGAATACACATATAAACATGAACAAGCCCCTGCAATGATTTCAGGACCATTAGTTGTAAATACATTAAAAAATATTATTCAACTATCAAATGCAAATTCAATACTTGAAATTGGTATGTTTACTGGCTATAGCGCAGCAGGAATGGCCGAAGTATTACCAAATAATGGTCATATTGATACATGTGAATTATGTCCTATACACGCAGAAACAGCACAAAAATTTTTCAATCAATCAAATTATCAGCATAAAATTACAATTCATATTGGAAATGCTATTGATACTTTACAAACATTTTCTAAAAATTCTTTTGATATGATTTTTATAGACGCAGATAAAATTAATTATATTAAATATTATAAAATGGCAATGGTACTTTTAAAATCAAAAGGGATTATTATTCTTGATAATATGCTATGGTCTGGTGATGTTGTTAATCCTACATCAAAAGAAGCAGAAACATTAAATGAATTAAATAATATAATTACTGAAGATAGTAGAAACTCAAATACTCTCTTACCCATAAGAGATGGATTAATGATTTGTATAAAAAAATGAATGTATTAGAAAATAAAAATATTTTATTGTGTGTTACAGGCTCAATTGCAGCATATAAAGCATGTGAAATTATTCGAGCTTTAAGAAAAAATAATGCTCAAGTGCAAGTCGCTATTTCAAAAGCTGCCCAAGAATTTATTGGAGTATCAACTTTAGCAGCATTATCTAATAATAAAGTAATTACACATTTATTTCCAGATAAACCAAAAGGAGGCTTAGAACATATTGATTTAGCGTTTGATATTGATTTAATTGTTATAGCTCCAGCAACTACTAATATTCTATGTAAAGTTGGGAATGGAATTGCTGATGATTTAATATCAACAACTTTATCTGTATGTGAACAAAAACAAATTTTTGCTCCTGCTATGAACTATAGAATGTGGCAAAATCAAGCAACTATAGATGCTATTAAAAAACTTAAAAATAGGGATAAAATCATTTTAAATCCAGAAGAGGGAGAGCTTGCATCACTGCATACAGGAGAAGGGCGCTTGCCATCCATTCAAAAAATTATGAATGAAATTAGAAAAGCATTTGATACAGAGCTTTATTTAGAAAATAAAAATGTACTTATTACAGCTGGCCCAACACGTGAAGCTATAGATCCTGTTAGATTTATTTCTAATAGATCAAGTGGAAAAATGGGTTTTGCTATCGCAAAGGCTGCTAAAGAATTTGGAGCAAATGTAGATCTAGTATCAGGTCCAGTACATTTAGGTGATTTACCTGAAGTTAATATAATCAAAATAGAAACAGCTGAAGAGATGGATTGTGAAATACAAAATCAACTAAAAAAAATTAATTATGATTATATTTTTATGACAGCTGCAGTATCTGATTACAAAGTTAAAGAAGTAGCAAAAAATAAAATTAAAAGTGAATATGACAGCTTAAAATTACAACTATCTAAATCGCCAGATATTTTAAAAAAAATCACAACAAATCAAAATTCTGCTAAAATTATTGGTTTTGCTCTTGAAACTAATAATGGAGAAAAAGAGGCTTTAAAAAAATTAAAAAACAAAAAGTTAGATTATATTGTTCTTAATTATGCAAATGAAGAAGGTGCTGGATTTGATACTAATACAAATCATGTTTTTGTATACTCTAGTTCTGGTAATAAAACAGAATTTAAATTAGATAGAAAAGATAGAATTGCAAAAAGTATCATTAAAAAGGTTTTATAAATATGATAAATACAAAATATGTTAAATGTGCTGGAGCAATTATTATTAATAAAAATAATGAGGTTGCTGTGGTTAACCAAAATCACGATTCCTGGTCATTACCAAAAGGGCATATTGATCCTGGAGAAACAAAAATTGATGCTGCTAAAAGAGAGCTATATGAAGAAACAGGTATAAAAAATGCAACATTAATAAAATATATAGGTGAATATGGTAGATATAGAATTGGACTAGATGGCAAAGATGATAAATCAGAGCATAAAACAATATTTATTTATTTATTTAAATCAAATCAGAAAATATTAAAACCCATAGATCCACATAATCCTGAAGCAAAATGGGTTCCATATCAAAAAGTAGAAAAAATTTTAACCCATCCTAATGATAGGGAATTTTATAAACAACAAATAAAATTAATCATTAATATATGATAGAAAAAGTATCAATCATTACTGGAGCTTCAGGAGAAATTGGGCAAAATCTAATTTCTAGGTTTGAAAAAGAAAAAAAGAAGAAAATAATTGCCTTAGATCTTAATCCTCCAAATAAAAAATTACATTTATATAAATTTATTCAAGGCTCTATACTAGATATAGAAATTATAAATAAACTTTCCGAAAATTATATTATTGAAGAAATTTTTCATTTAGCTGCAGTTTTAAGTACTAAAGCACAAGAAAATATAGAGTTAGCACAACAAGTCAATATAAATGGAACTTTAAATTTATTTAACTTAGCATTATTACAAAATTTAAAACATAAGATTACAACTAAATTTTTTTTCCCAAGCTCTATTGCTGTTTATAATACTAGCATTGAAAATAAAGCTATCCATGAAAATAGTTATTGTAATCCTAAAACAATTTATGGACAACATAAATTATTTTGTGAAAATTTAGGGATTGGATTTGACTTATATGGTAATGAACAGAATTTAAAAATTGATTTTAGATCTATTAGATTTCCAGGAATTATTAGCACTAACACAATCCCTTCAGGAGGGACTAGTGATTATGCGCCACAAATGATTCATAGTGCATTTAACAATCAAAATTATACATGTTTTGTAAATCAAAACACTTGCTTGCCCTTTATTGTTATGCCTGATGCAATTGATGCTATAATTCAATTAATGAATAAAAATAAAAAATCACTACATAAACATGTATATAATATCACATCATTTAATCCTACTGTACTCAATTTATTAGATATGATAAAAATTGAATATCCTGATTTCAAAGTAACATATAATATTGATAAAATGCGCCAAAAAATTGTAGATGGATGGCCTGATAATATAGATGATCAAAATGCAAGAAAAGATTGGAATTGGAGTCCAAAATATGATTTAAAAAAAGCCTTTAAGAATTATATTATACCTCAATTAAGGAAATAAAAATATGGATAATCTATCAAAAAGATTAAAAAATACAATCAATGAAATCAAAGATAATGGATTATATAAATCTGAAAGAATTTTAGATTCTCAACAAAGTTCAGAAATTGAAGTCAGCAATAAATCAGTTTTAAACTTTTGTGCCAATAATTATTTAGGTTTATCTAATAATAAAAAATTAATCACATATGGGCAAGAGGCATTAGAAAAATATGGCTTTGGATTAAGTTCTGTGCGATTTATATGTGGAACACAATCTATTCATAAAAAATTAGAAAATAAAATTTCTAACTTTTTAGAAAAAGAGGATACAATCCTTTATTCTTCATGTTTTGATGCAAATGGGGGTTTATTTGAAACATTATTAGATGAAAATGATGCAATTATTTCAGATGAATTAAATCATGCCTCTATTATTGATGGAGTTAGGCTATCAAAAGCTAAACGATATAGATATAAAAACTCTGATATGAATCATTTAGAAGCTGTTTTAAAAGAAACACAAAATTACAAAACACGATTAATTACAACAGATGGTGTATTCTCAATGGATGGCTATATTGCCGATTTAAAATCAATTTGCAAATTAGCAAAAAAATATAATGCTTTAGTACATGTAGATGATTCACATGCAACTGGATTTATTGGAGAGCAAGGAAAAGGATCTATAGAATATTGCGATGTGATTAATCAAGTTGATATTATTACATCTACTTTAGGAAAAGCTCTTGGGGGAGCTTCTGGTGGTTTCACATCATCAAGTAAAGAAATTATTGATTTATTAAGACAACGATCAAGACCTTATCTATTTAGTAATACACTAGCACCAGTTATAACTTATACAGCAATTAAAACTATAGATATGCTTAATAACTCTTCTGATTTAAGAAGAAAATTAATAAAAAATACTAAATATTTTAGAAAAATGATTACAGAAATAGGATTTACAATTAAAAAAGGTGAGCATCCTATTGTTCCAATCATGCTTGGAGATGCAAAATTAGCACAAAAAGTATCAGAAAAAATGTTAAAGAAAAATGTATTTGTAATAGGCTTTTCATATCCTGTTGTACCTAAAAATCAAGCTCGTATTAGAGTACAATTAAGCGCATCACATTCTAGAAAACAACTTGATTATACACTCCAATCATTTAAAGAAGTTGGAAAAGAATTAAACATTATTTAATTGCCTATAAAATGTAAAGATACACCATATGCCACACCAGAAATTCCTAAATTCATATAACCTATATCAATAGAAATTGGCTGTAAATCTAAACTAACTCCCATCCCTAATCCCGATAAAAAATTATAATCATTATCTTCAACAAACAAATCTCTTAAATAGTTTGTATTAGATAATCTAAGTTTTACTTTATCTGATAATAAAAGCTCTAAATATAATATATGTTGATAATCATGATTATTTTTTGAATATAAAAGATTATATTCAATAATAAAAAAATTAAAATTTTTCTTAAATAAAAAACGATATTTTAATGGAGTCTTTGTATTATATGCAGTATACTGTTTTAACATATATCCTATATTTTCTACTGATAATCCTAAAGAAGAGTTAATTTTATTAAATAAGAAATTTAAATTGAAGGAATTATTTATCCCTAAAGCAGTATAATCATATATACGGCTATAATATAAACCCGTTGTAATTCCAAATTTCAAATTTTGTATTTTATAATTATAAAAATATTCTGCTAATATCTCTTGTGCCGTAAATGTTTTATACAATGTATCATAAAAACGATCCTCAAATATTCCATAGTCTAAAATAGATACACTATAATTTTCAATTCTAAAATTATACATCTTAATATCTGCAGGATATTGAATTAAACTAAATGTATACTTACTATCATTTTCTAAATATGGAATACTCCTATTTGTACTTAATTCAACTATATTTTTAGGTGTAGTTAAAACTTGATATTCTGCTTGAGATACAAGAAGATTAAAAAATATTAATACTAGAAGCTTAATTTTCATCTAGACTACCTTCTTCTAATTTTTCTTCAAGATCCCATTCTCTAATAATTTTTTGATTATTTATTTTTTTCATAATAAAAATAATAGTTAATAATAAAGGTGCCAGAACTAATAAGAAATTAGGAAATTTAATTAAATTGAACCATCTATATCGTTTATATATGTTTTTATATATATATTTACTATAATTATTAACTGTTTCTGAAGTAGAGAAATAAAATGCTTTATCAAATGAATAATTTTGCTTTAAATAATAAATAATATCTGGGATTGAACCTTTACCATATAAATCAATTAAGTGTTGTACAGCCACCTGCGCATAAGCATAGGCAAAATTAAATTGTTTTTTTGAATTCCCATTAAACTTTTGATCAATAGTCTCTAAATTAAACCAATCTTTATTATTTATATTATTACCTAAAACTAATTTATTTTTTAAGTTAGATTCTTTAGCATAGTACATACAAAAACCCTCTTTGAACCATCTTGGAATATAGTTTGTATTAGAAATTCTATTTAAATAAATATGATTCAATTCATGTTTTAAAACCTCATAAAACCTATCTCTTTTAATATGTGATATTGCTGGGTCTTTAATAATAATTTTATTACCCTGCGTAATACCTAAACTCCAATTGAAAATATTATTATATTTTATATTATCATTTTTGATAATAATTTGAAAAGAAGATTTAGGGATTGGTCCTAATACATAATTCATATTATCAATATGGTTATTAATAATAGTTATAATATCATTATTTTTAATAGTTAAAGAATTATTTTCAATTGAATAAAATCCCCAATTAGAATGATAATTATCATTACAAAAAATCAAAGAATAAAATAATAATATATAAAGTATTATTATTTTATAATATTGAAGTAGTATCGACATCAATTTTAATTTTTACTGGTTTTTGTTGATTTTCAAATTCTATTATAGGAATATTCATACTAATCCAATCATGAAACTTCTGCCAATATGTTTTTTTACATTTAATTAATATTTGATAACGCCAAGATTGATTTAGGTACTCTATAGGTGCAGGACTTGGTCCTAAAATTATAATATTTTTATTTTGATTCAATTTATTAAAAAAAGATTGCGCTTTTTTTACAGTTTGTTTTTCATTTTTCCCAACAAATAAAATCTTAATTAATTTAGAATAAGGAGGATAGTATAATTCCTTCCTTTCTATTAGCATATTGAGATAACTCTTTTCTAATTCTTGTTTACATGCATTTTTGATATAAAAATTATCAGTATTATATGATTGTATAATAACTTCAGGATTCTTATCTGAATGCAAAGCTCTACCAATTAATTGATAAATTAATTGAAATATTCTCTCTTCTGATCTAAAATCTGGAATTGATAATCCAATATCTGAATTAATCATTCCTATTAATGAAACATTTTTAAATTCTAAACCTTTAGCTAAAAATTGAGTTCCAATTAATACATCTGCCCGATAAGCATTAAATGCATTTAATATGTTATAATATTCATCTTTTTTACTTATCATATTTTGATCATATCTTAAAATTCTAATTTTAGGGAAAAATTTATATAAAATACTTTCAATTTTTTGTACACCTGCTCTAGAAAATCCTTTTTTATTCTGAAGCAAAATAATTTGTTCTTTTTTATTTAAACTAGATTCAATATTATCAATCAAAATCTTACTTAAAATTCCTTTTTGAATAGACATATTAACAAGTTTAACCTGTGGAACTTGATTTTTAAAATATGTTTCTTTTAAATCATATTGTTCATATTGTTGTTTTTTTACATTATAATAAGTTTCTAAACTAGGTGTACTGCTAACTAGAACTATAGAACTATGATTAAACTTTGATCGCATCAAGGCTACATCTTTTGCATTATAATATGGTATATTTAAATCTTGTTTATATGAATTTTCTTGTTCCTCATCAACAATAATAAGACCTAATTTATCAAATGGCATAAAAATTGCACTTCGAGTACCTACAACAATATTTAAACGCTTAGTACCTATACCATCTAATACATAATTTTTTTCTGATTTACTAAGCTTACTATGCCATATACCAACTGTATTATTAAAATACTGATTTAATTCATTAAACGTTTTTTGAATTAAAGACACTTCTGGTACAAGAACAATAATTTGTTTATTATTATTTAAATAAAATTCTATAATTTTAGTATAAACAATTGTTTTACCACTTGCAGATACTCCGGATAGTAATATTGGTTTTAAAGTATTTTTTTGTAGTGAACTTATTAAATTTTTATAAACTGTATTCTGTTCTTTATTTAATACTATTTTCTTATTTTTTATAGAGGACTGTAATAATCCTCCAATATTAGGAATAGATTTTAATAATACATAATTAGATTTTTCTAATTTTTTACAAACTTGCAGATATGAAGATGAAACAGATTTTAATTCTTTAATATTAATACTATCTGAAAAATCATTTAAAATAGTTAAAAATTTTTTTTGTGTTTTATAATTAATCGTTTTTAATGCTTTTCTTCCTTTTGGAGTAATTTTTATATACTTAATTAGCGGGATTCTATAATTTTTTTTATGCTGATAAGAAATTGTTTTATTTAAAACTATACCTATAGGACAGATATAATATTTTGAAATCCAGCTTAAGGTTTTCCATAATTCACTAGAAATCAAAAAAGAGTTGTCATTAATACTATGAATTTCTAAAATCTTGCCCTTATACTTATTTTTTGGTTCTATTTTTACAATAAAACCATTAATGATTTTTTTATTAAATGGAATAAAAACAGATTGACCCAAAAAAATCTGTTTTTTAAAATTTATAGGAACTATGTATGTAAAAGTTTTAAATAATGCTATAGGTATAGAAACCTCTACATACATAATAATTTTATTCTGAAGCTGCTGAAACTTTAATTTTAATTTTAGTTTCTAATTCATAACCTAAATTAATTGCAACTTTATGACTACCTAAAGATTTAATAGGCTCATCTAAAACAATTTCTTTTTTATCAATTACATATTCTTGTTTTGCTAATTCATCAGAAATCATTTGTGAAGTAATAGAACCAAACATTTTATCTTCTTCTCCTGTATTAACAGAAAATTTTAATGTTAATGAATTTAGTTTTTTAGATAATGCTTCTATATTAACTCTATTTTTAGCCTCTTTAGTTTCTTGTGATTTCAAAAAGACTTCTAATGATTTAATATTTTGTTTTGTAGCAATTGAACCAATACCATTAGGAATTAAATAATTTCTTGCAAATCCAGGTTTAACATTAACAATATCACCAACGTTACCTAATTTATCATGTGATTGTAATAAAATAATTTTCATTCATTAACTCCCTTCAATTTAATTTTGCCTAGGATCTACTACAAAAGGTAAAAGTGCTAATATTCTTGCCTTTTTTACTTCCCTAGTAAGCATTCTTTGATATTTTGCAGATACACCAGTTACATGTGCTGGTATAATTTTCCCTTGATCAGTAATAAATTTTCTTAAAAATTTATACTCTTTATAATTTATTTTTTTAATTAAACTAGAATCCTCTTTAAAAGGACAAATTTTTGATTTACCTAAAATAGCCATTATTTTTTCTCCTCTACAGCTGTATTATTGCTATCATTATCTGATTTATCATCTTTTGCAGAAGTTTCTACACTTTCTGATTTTTTTTCTTCTGCTTCATACTCCTTCTTTGACTCCATCAGCTCTTCTTCTTCTATTCTAATATTAAGATATCTTAACACATTAGGGTTATGCTCAAATTCCGCACTAAGCTCTTTTAACTTATCTGAATCTTTAAGACTGAATTGTAAAAATATATATGTACCATATTTTTCTTTATTTATCATATAAGCTAATTTTTTTCTACCCCAATTATCTGAGTAAACAATATTTGCACCTAGAGATTTTATTTTATTCTCTATTACATTAATAATATCATTTAATCTTCCCTCTTGCAATGCAGAGTGAAGTATATACGTAGTTTCATAAAATCCCATTATTTTTTCTCCTATTAATTTTTACTAAAATAAAAATGGTGCTATAACTAATGATACAACTGACATCAACTTAATTAATATATTAAGTGAAGGTCCTGAAGTATCCTTAAAAGGATCACCAACTGTATCTCCAACAACTGCAGCTTTATGTGGTTCTGATCCTTTGCCAAATTTTTCACCATTGATTTCAATACCCTCTTCAATCATTTTTTTTGCATTATCCCATGCACCGCCAGCATTAGATTGAAATATAGCCATTAAAACACCACAAACTGTTACTCCTGCCAATAGTCCGCCCAACGCAGCAGCACCAGCAAATTTTCCAACAATTACAGGTGTTAAAATAGCGAGTAATCCAGGCATTACCATTTCTTTAATAGCTGCTTGTGTTGAAATTTCAACACACTTACCATGCTCCGCTTTATCTAAGCCTGCCTCATACACTTTTTTATCATCAGTAGACCATTTTGACTCATCACCTTTGTTCATAACTTCTAATGCTGCTTTCAATTCTGGTATATCTTTAAACTGCCTTCTTACTTCTTCTATCATTGACATAGCAGCTCTTCCAACTGCTCCCATAGCCATTGAAGAAAATACAAATGGTAACATACCACCAACAAATAATCCTCCCATAACCCATGGATTAGTAATATCAATAAGTAATTTTTCACCTGTATTTGCTTCAACAACAGATCTATAGGATGCAAATAAGGCAAGTGTAGTTAACGCTGCTGAGCCTATAGCAAATCCCTTACCTATAGCTGCCGTAGTGTTACCTACTGCATCTAATTTATCTGTTCTTTCTCTAACCTCGGGAGCGAGTTCAGCCATTTCTGCAATACCTCCAGCATTATCTGAAATAGGGCCGTATGCATCAACAGCAAGCTGAATACCTGTATTAGCAAGCATTCCTAATGCAGCCATAGCTATACCATATAATCCAGCAAAAGTATATGCTCCAATAATTGCAGCAGCTATAATTAATGTTGGAATAGCAGTTGATTGCATCCCTACACCCAATCCTGCAATAATATTAGTTGCTGATCCTGTTATGGATTGTTCTGACACTGATTTAACAGGAGTAGTTCCAGTTCCTGTATAATGCTCAGTAATCATACCGATTCCTAAACCAGAAGCCAAACCAATTAATGTTGCGTAAAAAATTCCTAATGAAGAAAAATATGAGCCATCTGCAACAACTGTAACACCATTTGGTAAAACATTAGTAATTAAAAAATACATCACTACAACCATTATTCCAGCTGAACCAAATTCTCCAATATTTAAAGCTTTTTGGGGATTTCCACCTTCTTTAACAGATACCATAAATGTTCCAATAATAGATACTAATATACCAGCACCAGCAATATACAATGGTAACATTACTGCATTAGATGAATTAAATAAAGCCCAACCTAAAACCATAGAACCTATTATAGCACCAACATATGATTCAAAAAGATCTGCTCCCATTCCTGCTACATCACCAACATTATCACCAACATTATCAGCAAT
>CETH01105349.1_pt1 | contig 17431 bp, 19 predicted proteins | sample 361461 | NCBI WGS metagenome assembly CETH01 (sample SAMEA2622695, study PRJEB7988) | marine metagenome | isolation source: saline water (ENVO:00002010), including
GTTATGAAGGTGAGTGGAAGGATAACAAGCGACACGGACAAGGTAAGATAATCTATGAAAATGGTACACGTTATGAAGGTGAGTGGAAGGATAATAAGAAAAACGGACAAGGTAAGATGTTCTATGAAAATGGTAAACGTTATGAAGGCGAATGGAAGGACGATAAGCAACACGGACAAGGTAAGATGTTCTATCCTGATGGTAGAAGTTATGAAGGTGAGTGGAAGGATAACAAGCGACACGGACAAGGTAAGATGTTCTATGAAAATGGTAAACGTTATGAAGGTATATGGAAAAACAATAAGAAACATGGATGCGGAACCACCTTTGATGCTGATGGTAAAAGTGAAAATAGTTATTGGCTAGACGGACATAAGATAGATACTACCACCATAAAAGATAGTGTGAGAGATGTAGACGAACGGATGAAGAAACGTTTTTACAAATTTTATGAAAATTCATCTACAAAAGAAACTTGTGCAATATGTTTAGATGAGATTGAACACGCCGACTTTGAAATGAGGAAATGTAGTCATTTTTTTCACAATGATTGCTGGACTGAATACAAGATGCGTAAGTTTTTCTCAAATAATAAGAACGCTATATGCCCGTGTTGTAGGGCTTAAAAATTGTGTTTACTAAATAAAATTATTATTACGTCGTGTATAGTTGTTACGACATTAATGTATGTAAAGAGGTGATTAATTAGGTTATCTTTATTAATTAAAAAATTGAATAAATAATTAATAATTATTTTTAATTAAATGAACAATCCAGACGAACGCTTTGGGTTTTATGACAATCAGTTTTATCCACCAGAGAGATATTTAGGTAAAGATGCATTACCATCGGGTATGACACAAAAAGTTCATAGAAATTTTTCTAAAGGATATTATTTTTATCCAATTGAAGATTTTACAGATGAAGATGATATTTTCTGGTATAGACCTCATGAAATAAGTGAGTTATCTTTAGATCAGGATATTATTTGTGTAAAACTCAGTATATCACAAGGTAGTATTAAAGGATACATCACTTCTATAGAATCATCTGATAAAATTACAATTAGAGTTACACACAATAGAATTGGTAATAAATGGATTGAAGATAAAGATGAAAGATCAATTGAAACAGATTTAAATATGAAAAAAGGTATTGCTATCTATATATACGAAGACGACTATCCAAAATATATGAAAGGATTTATTAATTAATAATATTTTAAAAATAATATAGTTTTAAAATAATAATAAATATTATAATGCTAAGAAAAAAAGCTATGGTGATCCCTTACATAGTCATTGATAAAGAACCTTTTTTTCTTTTATTTAAAAATAAAAAATATAAGACATGGGGTTTTATGTCTGGGACTGGTGAATTAAATGAAAGCTATAATACAACTGCATATCGTGAATTGGAAGAGGAAACAAAACGTATTTTTTCTATAAATAAAACAAATACACATCTACAAACATATTTTTTTCATAAATCATCTTATTTTTTACTACCAACAAAATACAAAGCTTTTTTTCTAAAACTTTCGGGAACAAAAACACAAATGAATAAATTAGTTACTTTGTTTAAGAAAACAAAGGCAATGACAGAATATGAAGATGAAAATACTGAAATAAAGTTTGTGAAACCTAATCAAATGTTTAAACACAATTTTTGGGATTTTTTAAGATATGAACTAATGAAAAATAAACATTTTAATGAAAGACTTATAGAAAGTATAAATAATGATATAGCATTAAAAATCTCATCTTTATTATAACTATATTTTTTCTATTTTAATATTATTCATTTTTGTTGCTAACAATATATCTTTTAGTACCTTTTTAGGTGCTTTTGTATTCTTATCAACAATACCTTCTTTCACAAGTAATTCTTTTAGATCATTTTTTTTCATTTTATTTATTTTTTTTAAAATAGGGTTTTGTTTCTTTTTAGTAACAAGAACTTTAATACGTCGGCGTTGTTTTCTTGGTTTTCTTGGTTTTCTTTTTGTTTTATTTTTTTTACTTGTTTTGTTTTTCAATTCATTTTTTAGTTCATTTTTAAGTTCAGTTTTTAATTCTTCTTTTAACTCATTTTTGATTTGTTCTCTTAGTTCTTTTTTCTTATTATTATATTTTTTTAATCTAACTGGAGATATAATTCGTGGTTTGCGATATGTTCTTTTTTTATTAGCAGGTTTTCTTTTTCCACCCTTTTTCTTTTTAGAAGCCATCTTAAAATATTTTGTTGGTTTAGAAATTCTATTTTCACTTGAATAATAAACAGATGGTTCTTTCTTTTTATAGTTTGGCTTGGGTTTAATAATATCTTCTTTCATTGGTGGTTGATATCTTATAATCGGTTGTTGTCTTACAGGTTGTTGTATTGTAGGATAATATCTTACAATTTCTTGCCTTATAGGTTGTTGTCTTACAGGTTGTTGTCTTACAGGTTGCTGTCTTATAGGTTGCTGTCTTATAGGTTGCTGTCTTACAGGTTGCTGCCCTGCTGATTGTTTAACAATTGTTTTCTCTTTAATATTTTGTTTCCTCTGTTCTATTTTTATTTGTCTTTCTTTGACCTTTCTTTCTGTTTCTTCGCTTTTAATTTTTTTAACTTTAACATTAACATTTCTTAATTGTCGATTAGATTTCTTTTTCCCTGAAGACATTTTTGCTCTATTTTTTTTATATGTTTTAAGATCTGCCATAAATTGCCTCCTAAAATTGCGAGGTTTTTTAGTTTTTTTTTTAATTATAATTCTTTTTGTATCTGGCATATATATAGTAATTAAAGAAAAAACTCTTTTTCTATTTAAGTAAATAATATATTAATTTATAGTATGAGTGAAACATCATATGTTTGTAAGCGGTGCAATGAAACTGTAGAATGTGCTAATAGAGATAATCATGAATTGTATTGTGCTTATGTACCAAAACAAAGTGAATATATGAATTTAATTCCTTGTGAAATATGTGATGATTTTATACAGTTCTCTGAATATGAGGAACATATAAAATCTTGTGGTAGATATTCAAATTCTAATAATAGAATGCTAAATAGAATATTAGGTTCGCAGGAAATTATGAATCGGTTAAATTCTATAATAACAAGAACACAACAAATTAATGATATAGATTTGCCACCTCCACCTATACCTCCACCACCACCTCCACCACCACCTTTTGAAGATTCTGACTCAGAATCTGATAATACTATTAATAATGATAACAATGATAATAATGATATAGATATTATCAGTATAATCAATAATACAAATAATACAAATAATACAAATAATACAAATAATAACAATGATAACAATAATAATATAGACATTGTCAGTATAATCAATAATACAATCAATAATACAAACAATAATACAAACAATAATGATATATTGGTATATCCTAATAGATTTGATATTAATACTATATATAACCCTCCTATATCTTTAACAGAGTCAAGTGATCCACGGTCTCCATTACTAAGATCTAATTTTAGCACAATGACTACAGAAATAATTGAGCCAACATATTATCATAACATATCAAGTAATGTAAGAACAAATGTAGATAGTAATAGATATGATTCTATTAGTGGGCGTATAAATCAAATAATAGAATCAACAATAGATAATGTTATTATGAATGCTACTAATAATTACGAGACACTAATAAATTTACCTAATGTATCTGTTGGAGTAAGTAATATAGATAAATTCGCACCAATAGATAAAGAAATTACAAAAATGTTTTGCCCTATATGTTATTATGAAAAAGAAAATATAAGAAAAACAATATGCGGGCATCACTTTTGTAATGAATGTATTGAGAAATGGTTAGAGAAAAATAAGAAATGCCCTTTATGTATGAAATATTTTGATGATGAACATACGACTGAAGAACCTGTTAGTGATGATTCTTCTATAACAACTTCTTCAAATACACAAGAAATAGAGCCAACTGAAGAAACTACAATTCATAACTCAATTATGAATTTTAGTGTTTTATTTAATAATTTAGCAGTTAATAATGACACACTTATAAATAGTTCAGACTCTTTAGATGAAACATCACCTTTAGATAATTTAATAGTTATTAACAATGAATTTGATTCTGATGATGATACTGAATGATTATTCATCAATTAGGTCATGTATATTTCCTTCTCTCATAGCAGCAATAGATCTTAATTCAAATCGTAGTTCGCCATTATTAGATTTTTCTCTAATATCTTTTAAATATTGAATACCTATATCTTGTAATCCTATTTTAACACCTTTTACAAGATAAGGCACATATTTTTTTATACTTCCTTTACTAGAAACATATCCAGATACACCTTGAGCTACTCTAATATTACTTTGTGTTGTATTTAAATATCTTGCGATGGAACTATTAGATTCACTAAATGCTTCAAGACTACCCATACCTCTATATTTCTTAAGACGCATATTATTTTTGTATATATATTCACCAGGTGCTTCATCTGTCCCAGCAAACATTGATCCCATCATAACACAACTTGCTCCTAATGCAAATGCCTTAACTATATGTCCCATAGAAGATATTCCACCATCAGCAATAATAGGCACACCATATTCGGATGCCAATTGTGATACCTTATAAACAGCAGTACCTTGTGCTCTACCAACACCACATACTTTTTGTGTAGTACAAATAGAGCCTATACCCATTCCAACACGTAGGCTATCAACACCTGCTTCTAATAAAATACGTGCCTGTTTTTGAGAAACTACATTACCTCCGATAATATCAATTTGCGGGTAGTTTGTTTTAAGCCATTTAATAACATTAAGTTGATAAATAGAACATCCTTGTGCTGAATCAATAACTAGAACATCTACACCACTTTGTATTAATTTACTTGCTCTTTCTTTAAAATCAGCATGTGTTGTAATAGCAGCACCAACAAGCAACTGCTTTGTATTTGTATTTTTAGATGCAAGTGGATATTCAACAATATTTCTCAAATCTTTTCTACAAACAATAGATAATAATTCATTATTTTCATTAACAATTGGTAAAAGTGATTGGTTATGTTTTTTAAATAAGTTATTGGCACTAGTTAATTCAGTTTTCTCAGAACCAGTCACGAAAACACGCTCCATCATTGTTGATATTTGTATATCTAAATCTTTAACAAAATCAATATCTTTTCTATTAATAATTCCTACAATTTTTGATCCTAACTTGCCATTTTCTGTTATTGGAAAACTAGAATAGTTGTATTTATTATATGTATTATGTATATCTGCCAGTGTGTTGTTAGGACTTAATATAATAGGGTCATCTATAAATCCATTGTTAAATCTTTTTACTTTTCTAACTTCGCTCACTTGTTTTTCAATAGAACAATTACAATGTATAATACCTATACCACCTTGTAATGCCATATGAATAGCTAACTCTGACTCAGTAACTGTATCCATCGGAGAACTTACGAATGGTGTTTTAAGTGATATATTTTTTGTTAATTGTGAAGTTAAATCTACATCATTTGAAGAAAAATTTATAAAGTTCGGCAATATTATAATATCATCATATGTATATCCTATTTTACTGTTAAATAATTCTTTTAGATTACATCCGTCATCATCCATGTTTAATATATTATAAAATATAATATTTTATAATATATTACTTGTAAAAAATTGATAATAAAACAATTTAAGATAATAATTATATAATTATTGTAATGTCCGAGCATTTACATAGTAAACTATCGCAATTTGATTGTAATAAAGAGTCATGGGATGTTATTAAAGCATTCTTTCACGACTCAAATAGTACTCAACTTATTAGGCATCAATTGGATTCATATAATGATTTTATCCTTAATAAAATACCAAATATTATAGGACAATTTAATTCTATAACGATTTGCCATGATTATAATCCAGAAACGAATAGATTTAACTATGAAATGCATGTGAAATTTGGTAAGACATATTTGGGACATCCAAAAATTGTGGAAAATAACGGAAGCTCTCATATTATGTTTCCAAGTGAAGCACGAAAACGCAACTTATCTTATTCATCATCATTGTATATAGACGTTCGGTTTATATTATATCGTTTTCAAGATGGTAAATTAAATCATTTATATACAAAATCATTTAATAAGATTATAATTGGGAAAATTCCAATTATGTTGAAATCCAAATTCTGTATGCTAAATACACATTCAGATTATAATGATAATACAGAATGTAAATATGATAAGGGGGGATACTTTATTATTAATGGTAGTGAGAAAGTTGTTATTTCACAAGAATGTGTTGCTACAAATAAAGTTCTTGTATTTAAAAGTGGGAAAAAGGTAACAAGATATTCCGATGTAGTAGAAATTAAAGCAATACCTAAAAATAAGTTCACAACACCTAAAAGTATTAGTGTAAAGATTACTACAAAAGCAGATCACAATGGTAAATATTTGAGGGCATTTATACCTAATATTAAGAATGAAATACCAGTGTTTATTGTATTTCGTGCTCTAGGAATTATATCAGATAAGGAAATTGTTAGACATATTGTATATGATATACATAATCCAGATAATAATGCATTATTGAATCTTTTGAAAGGTTCTGTTATAGAAGCAGAAAATATAAGAACACAAGAAGAAGCCATTTCATATATATCAAATTATGTCAATTATATAGGACATCCAAGAGAAATACAACTTACAGAAAAGAAGAAGTTTAAGTATATTCACCGATTACTTATTAATGACTTCTTACCAAATGTTGGAGATTCTTATAAAAACAAAGCACACTTTCTAGGATATATGATTAATAAAATGTTGATGTGTAAATTGAAACGATTGGAATATGATGATCGTGATAGTTATGTTAATAAACGTATTAATCTTCCAGGAATTTTAATGGCAAATTTGTTTCGTCAATATTTCTCTAAACTTGTAAAAGATATGAGAAATACAATTATGAAAGAACTTAACACAGGGCTTTGGAAAAGTTCTAAACGTTATGATAAGATTGTAAGTCAGACAAATATTTATAAAATATTAAAATCGACTACAATTGAGTCGGGATTGAAATATTCTATGGCTACAGGTAATTGGGGTATTAAAACAAATAGTGCAAATAATCGTGTTGGTGTAGCACAGGTATGTAGTCGTCTTAGTTTCTTTGGTATGTTATCACATCTTAGACGTGTAAATACACCAACAGAAAAATCTAGTAAAATTATTCCACCACGTAAGTTACATAATACACAATGGGGGATTATATGCCCAGCCGAGACACCAGAAGGTGGTGCTGTTGGTTTGGTAAAAAATATTGCTTTGGGGTGTCATATTACTATTGGTACAAATGCTGAAATTATATATATGTGTTTGGAAAAAATGAATGATATTATTAAATTGGATGAGTGTTCTTTAGAGAATTCATTTAAAATGAATAAAATATTTATTAATGGTGATTGGTGTTATTTAACAAATTCTATATCTGATATATACCATCAACTTATTTCATTAAGAAGAAAAGCAATTATTAATATATATACATCTATTTGTTGGTCAAGAACACTGAGAGAAATTCATATTTATACTGATGGTGGGCGTTGTATGAGACCATTATACATTGTTGATAATAATAAACTGAGAATATCACAAGAAGATATTACTAAATTAAGAAATAAGGAATATACATGGAATAATTTATTGTTAAAATCAATAAATTCAAAATCTGGTATAACAAAATCGTATGATATAAACAATACATACGAAGAAGGTGTTATTGAGTATTTAGATGTTGGTGAGGCGTGTCATTCACTTGTTGCAATTAATAACAAAGAAGTAGAAAAATCAAATAATGAAATGAAACAATGGGTCGGTGGTAATCCAATAAATAATGAAATACATAATTATACACATTGTGAGATTCATCCATCATTAATTCTAGGAGTATTGGCATCTTGTAGCCCATTTCCAGATCATAACCAATCACCTCGTAATACATATCAGTGTGCTATGGGGAAACAGGCTATGGGTGTATATGCTACAAATTATAACGATCGTTTAGATACATTAGCACATATTCTTCATTATCCAAACAGACCACTTGTAAATACAAGACCAATGGAATTCTTACATACAAATGATATTCCGAATGGTATGAATGCAATTGTAGCAATTGCTACATATTCTGGATACAATCAAGAAGATTCTGTTATTATTAATCAATCTGCCATTGATAGAGGACTTTTCAGATCAACATTTTATAGAACATATAAAGTTGAAGAAAAGAAAATTCAATCATCAGGTGAAGAAGAAAAAATTATAAAACCAGATCGTTCTGTTACTAAAGGAATGAAACCTGGTTCTTATACTAAAGTTGAGAAAAATGGTCTTGTAAGTAAAAATGTATATGTAAAGGATGGTGATGTTATTGTTGGTAAAGTTATACCTTTAAAAGATAAAAATAATAAATATACTTATAAGGACAATAGTGTTACGATTAGAGCGAATGAAACAGGTTTTATAGATAATAATTATGTTAATGTTAATTCGGAAGGACATAAATTTTGTAAAATCAAAATTCGCTCTGAAAGAATACCTCAAATAGGTGATAAATTTTCATCAAGACATGGACAAAAAGGAACTATTGGTATTACATATAGGCAATGTGATATGCCTTTCACAAAAGATGGAATTGTACCTGATATTATCTTAAATCCTCACGCTATTCCAAGTCGTATGACAATCGGACAACTTTTGGAGTGTATTTTAGGTAAAGCGTGTGCTACATTGGGTTACCTAGGTGATGGCACACCATTTAACGGAACTACAGTAGATGATATTGCTGATATATTGGAATCGAAGTGTGATTTTGAAAGATATGGTAATGAAATATTATATAACGGACAAAATGGGAAACAGCTTAAAACGAGGATTTTTATAGGCCCTACATTTTATCAGAGACTTAAACATATGGTAAATGATAAAATTCATTCAAGATCATCTGGACCAGTTGTAATGCTTACCAGACAACCAGCTGAAGGAAGATCAAGGGATGGTGGTCTTCGATTTGGAGAGATGGAGAGGGATTGCATCTTGTCGCATGGTCTGTCTCAATTCCTAAAGGAACGTATGATTGATGTATCAGATCATTTTAAGGTAAATGTATGTGAATTATGTGGATTAATTTCAAGTGTTAATAAAAACGAAAATATCTATCATTGTAAGAAATGTAAAAATTACTCAAAATTTTCAGAAGTTCATATTCCATATGCTTATAAACTTCTAATACAAGAATTAGAAAGTATGGGTGTAGCTTCAAGAATTAATACACATTAACTTATTTTAAAATATGTAAATCGTTATTATATAGACTTATTTTCTTTATTATTTGGTAAAGCCAAACAATGTTCATTTTTATTTGTTAATACAGATATAAGTGAATCAATTGTATTATCTAATTTCATTTTTTGTATATGAGATGACAAAAGTTTTGTTTCTATAATAGAAATTCTAATATCTAACTCATTTATTTTATCTTTTATATCATCTATTATTCTATAGCTTGTTTTAAACTCTGTGCGAATATTCTTATTCATACGCATTTCTAAATGATTTAGTTCTAATAGTATAGAATCTATACGTGAATATAAAGCTTTTTCTATTTCTTTATTTGTATTTAAAATATCATTTTTTAGTTTTTCTATTTTAATATTTGTATCATACACTTTATCTTGTATAATAAATAATCTTGCAGCACCAATATATATTAGAAGTCCTGTAATAAGACCAGCAAGTATTTTATCCCAAGGCATTTCAAGAAAATCATTACAAACTTTTCCAATTAATGTTTTTTTTTCGGTCATTATTTACACATATTATAAAGTATGTTTAAGTAAATATAATATTTGATACTATTTATTTTTCTTTGATACTATTATAGAATGTATATTGTTTATAAGGTAAATTGTGTTTTCAAAAATCAACAGATAGATACGAATGAAATTAATATTGAAATTGATAATGTTTTCAGTAAAATTATGGAAGCAAGGAACTATATAAATAACATTGAATATGTAGTTATTAATAATGATAAATGTGTTATAAATAAAGTTGTTAGTGAAAAACCTACTGATAAAGATGATGATGGTTATTATTTAGTTAAAAACGATATTGTTGAAAATAGAGTAGATATTTACAAGAAAAAAACAACATTACTTGAAGGATATATCTATAATTCATATGATATTAAAATAACAAAAATGGTATTCTATGAAATAAAATATGTTGATAAAACTGTCAATACAAAACAAATATCTGAAGTATGTAATAACTTACAACGAAGAATTGATCCAAAATTAAACAAATTATGTGTTCTACCTGAAAACTTATTAGCAGAATTAAAAAGAAAACTAGATGAGAAAAATAAATTAAATAATTAATTTATTTCTTATTATATATTATATGTCTACATATCCACATACAATAGGCTCATATTTAACACCAACACCTAGAACATTTCCACCAAGAGCTAAAAGAATAGAACCTATACGTCCAGTAGCTGCACTTATAACAACATCGGCACCAACAAATATAACAGCATCGGCACCAACAACACAAAAAGCTTCAATTGAAAAATTTACGAATATGATGAAGAAAAGAGAATTAAATAAAAAAACAAATAAAAATAGAAAACAACAAGTATTTGAGAGATTTCAACAGCCTTTAGAAACAGTCACATCATCTAATAATTCAAATAATTTACCAAAACTACCATCATCTACTTTAACACAAAAAAAAGATCTTACAAACCAAAGAAATCAACAAATGTTAGATAGAGCATTACAACCAGTTGAATGCTTTACTTCTCAATCCAAAATAAAAACTAAATATGTTGAACCCTTTGATACAATGAAATTTGAAACACCTTCAAAGTATTCTTCTAATAAATATAGTGTATCTGAAAAACAAAGAATGATGGAGCATTTAACTATACCAAAACGAACAATTCCAAGAAAAAGAACACACAAATTAAATAAAATTAGCCAATCTAATATATTAAAGAACTGATACTTAAAGTTTATTATACCTATATTTCTATGTCTATATTATTAATATTATTATTTAATATTGTAAATGCACATGACATTTACAATCTTTCTATAGATGAGTTTGATTATTTACTTGGATATAATACAAGATATTCTATAATTAGGAATATATATAATCATTCTATAAGAGATTTTGATAGATTTCTTGGTTATAATAATTCATTTGAAGAGCCAGATTATAGGGCTATAGAAATATTAGCACGCCAAATAATAGAGTATGATAATAATACACTTATTAAAGAAAATATAAGAGATAACCACCTAACATTACCTTCTATGATAGATTATAGAAATACCGAACAATTATCTAGTGTCAAATTTCAAGGTAGTTGTGGAACATGTGTTGCATTCGCAGCGATAGGCGTTCAAGAATCTGAATATTTAAAACATGGTATAGATATTGACCTTAGTGAAAAATATTTATATTTTTGTAATAGTAATAGAGATTGTAATGATGGATGGAATCTTCATTCAGTTACATATACATTATTAACAAATGGTGTTGTTTCCGAACATACATGTCCATATAATAGTTTAGCTTTTATATGCCATGAGTCATGTCAAAATAATAATAAATATAAGATAACTAACTATAAATATATAGATAATTTTTACGATATGAGAAAATGGTTACATGAAAATGGTACATTATTAACACGAGTTAATGTTTATAGTGATCTCTATTATTATCGTCATGGTATATATTCAAGAGAAACAGATAATTATCGTGGAGCACACGCGTTAGCTGTAGTAGGGTATAATGACATAGAACAATATTGGATTGCAAAAAATTCATGGGGTGATGATTGGGGGTTAGATGGTTATATTCATATAAAATATGGTGAATCTGGTATGATGCCATATGCTTATGGATATGAGGTTGAGACTATAGTACCACCATATGTTTCAGGATCTAGTGTTATAAATATTCACTTGTATTTATTATTCACTTGTATTTATTATTGTATTTATTATTTGATATATTAGCGTATCACTTAAAGAATTAAGGATTAAGTATTAATAATTATAAAAAATTGAATTGATTTAAAGCATTATTAAAACGTATATATGTCAGATTTAACATATCTAAATACACAATGTTGTTTTTATGATGATATAGAAGATGATTATAGTCATCTTGAAGGAGCAGGACCATGTACAGGTTTTTCAAATGATTGTTTGGATAATGGTATTGATAGTATGATTAGCAAATTTATGAAATCTATTCATCCTGAAATAGATGAATTAAATAATAAGCAAATTGATAATAAGCAAGTAGATGAAATATTAGATATTTGTCCTAAAGCATCTGATATTAGAATTTCTACAATTACAGCAATATGTTCAATTGATGTTAATATTAATTTAAATGTTGTTCTTCAATGTTTAGGTATAGATCATGATATAAGATATATAGAATATGGTAAAGATACAAAAGGTATCCCAGTAAAGAAAATATCTAAAAAAAAATTAAAAAAGAAAAAAATATTTTATAATCAGGCTACAATTATAGTATATGTTGATAAGTATGTAAATACAAAAATATTTAGAAATGGCAAAGTTCAAATGACTGGGTTAAAGAGTATAGAACACGGACATAAAGTTGTTTCTATATTAATTAATAAATTGAAAACATTAAAACAAAAAGAATCAATCTATAACGATATTATGTCAAAAAAAATGAGTAGCCAATCACATGATTCAAAAATATATAAAACAAATGATATGTTAGATAAAATTAATAAAAATGGTGAATACATAAATGCGGTTGATGATGTAGATAATATTAAAATGGTAGATTTTAAAATCGTTTTAATTAATACTGATTTTAATGCTAATTTTAAAATAAATCGTTCAGCTTTACATCAAATAATGATTAATAATTACAAATTATTTTGTAAATACGAACCATGTATTTATCCAGGTGTAGATACGAAATATTATTGGAATAACTATCATATAAAAGACGGACTATGTCATTGTAAGAAAAAATGTAATGGGAAAGGATATGGCTTCGGTGAAAATGATTGTAAAAAAATAACTATTGCTATTTTTCAAAGTGGTAGTATTATTATTACTGGTGCTCGTAATATGGATCAAGTGAAAGATGCTAAAACATTTATTTCTAAAATATTAGAAAAACATTATAAACAAACGAAAAAAATCCTACCATCATTTATTATTAATCATGATTTAAACAATATACGAAAAAGAAAATCAAAAAAATATTATATTAAAAAATCATTAGTAACAAATATATATAGTTGATTAAAGAACGTTATTAATTATATTCATTTTCTAACTGCATTCTATAAACCATCATATAAGGTAAAAACTTACTTTTTACTTTCTCATCTATTATATAATTTTTCATTTCTTCTAATAATTCAGGACTGATATTGTTTTCCGAATCAATATCAACCATCAAATTGTCTATATCAGTCATCACATCATTGATTTTAGAATGAATAGCTAATAAATAGTTTTTATGTCTATTAGTTATTGTATTACTTATTTTGCTAAGTAATAATGAATATTTTTTTTTATATTCATTATTTTGCAATGTTATAATTCTTTCTATTTGACTCATTAATAATATAAATGATAATTTTAAATGTCTTATAACGCAGAAATTATCTAACCTTTTTTAATTTCGGTAATTGTAGTATTTCTCTAAAAATAGGTATTTTCTTTATAACAAATTCATAAAACATAAACCAAAACAATACAATCAAGAGTATTTCTATAACAAGTATAATTATAAATAGAAATAATGATAATGCAGACTCTATTATATGCATTTATATATTTATTTAGATTTCTATCTTATATGATTTAAACATTAATTTATAATAATGTATTAATGGATATACTTTATATTGACAAGTATAAACCGAAACATATAAATGATTTTATAATTAATAATAATATTTCTAAAAAACTTATTAACATTGACCAATATCGTGGTAACATATTATTCCATGGACCATCTGGATCAGGGAAAACTACTTTAATAAATGCATTTATTGATAATTATTTTGATACAAAATGTGAATTGAAAAATATAAAATATTATTTAGATAAAACAAAATTTGTTACTTACAAAAAAAGTGATTTACATTATGAAATTACTATAAATAAGAAAAAATATCTACTTTACCATAATATAGAAAATATTATTAAACATATTATACAAGAAATAAGTTTAAATAAAAGAAGACATAAATTGGTTTTTATAAAAAACTTCTCAGAACTTGGTTTTCATAAACAATATGCATTCAAAAACATATTTGAAAAGTCTTATAAATATTGTAATTTTATATTATCTGTATCAACATTATCTAAAGTAGATAAAGCACTTATAAGTAGAACATTATGTATTCGTGTTCCATCTCCAACATTTGAAGAACTTTATACATTTATAAAAATGGTGGCTGATAAAGAACAATTAAGTTATACAAAAAGCAAATTGAATAAAATACTAAAACAATCTGGTAGGAATATATATAAAGCATTATTAATACTACAACTATCATATAGCGAAGGAAAATATATAAACCATAAAAATGATGTAGAAGATAATATAAAAAAACTATTCAAATTGGTAAAAAGTAAAAATAAAAATAAACATACAAAAATACGAGAAATCTTATATTTTTTAATTAAAATTAATAAAAATCCAGATAGTTTAATTAAAGAAGCATTAGATCATTTTTTGTCCAAAGATATTACATTAGAACAAAAACATAAAATAGTTGTATTATCAGCAACAGCAAGTCATCGTATTGCTTGTTCTTATAAATATATATGCCATTTAGAATATTTCTTTTTCAATCTTATAGAAATTTTAACAACAGTTGAATAATTTACGAAGTTTTTTTCGTTCATACTCTTCTTCGTCTTCATAGCCACCACGAAAATCATCATCATCTAATATACTAAATCGTTTTCTAAGACTAATAATATTATTATCTAATTTAATTTCTCCACTTATTATTTTATCATATATACATTCTGTTAAAAGTTGATATACACAATCTATATTATATCTATTTTTAGCAGATGTTTCTATATATATCATATTATATTGTAATGCTAAATCATGTCCTTCATTATATGCTACTTGCCTATCCATTAAATCGCATTTATTACCAACCAAAATGAATTCCATTTTCTTATTTGTATTTGTATGTGTATATATATCCTCTATCCACTTATGAACATTATCAAAGCTGGTTCTATTTGTAATATCAAATACTACAACACAACCAATGCAATCTTTATAATAACTTCTTACAATCGTTTTAAATCTTTCAGTACCAGCAGTGTCCCATATATGTATTTTTATCTTTTTATTATCGTGCTCTACTACTTTAATATGAAAATCAATACCTATTGTACTATTATAATTAATAACAAATGTATCTTCTATATAAGTGCGTATAATAGAGCTTTTACCAACACCATTATCACCAACAATTATTGTCTTAAATAAGTAGTTATAGTCTGTAGGCATATAATATATAAATATATATCTTTTTAGTGTTTATTTTTTCATCTTAATAATTCCTCTTTTAATACATTCAAATAAACAACGCCCACAAGCAATAACATCATATAAAGCATTATGTGCGTTTTCCATTTCTTCATTGAATAATATTTTATATAATTCTTCCAATCTAGGCCATTTATAATCTTTTCTATAAGAATTTTCTAATTTACAATAATTAGTAGTACTTTTCATAGTACATATATAATCTTTGATATGTCTAGCACCTAGTTTCATATTATGTCTAATAAATTCTGCTCCTAAAACTTTAAAGTCAAAATCAAAATTATGACATACTATGTAATTTGCGTTTTTAATTGATTCATTAATTTTATGTAAAATATCAATCATTTTATAACCTACTTTATGAGCTATCTCATTTGTAACTTTATGAATCTCAATAGACTTTTCATTAATTACAAATCCATCTGGCTTTATAATATAATCGTGTCTTTCTAATTCACTTCCTTGAAGATCATAAATAATCCATGATATTTGAACTATTCTAGGCCAATTTTTAGTATATTTTGCAGGAAGATGCATATTTTTAGGAAGTCCGTTTGTTTCAACATCAAATACTAATAACGACATATGAGATGTTTAATATAAACTATTTATAATAGAATTTGTCTTTAAGTAAAAAATTGAATTAAATATTATTGATATTTTAATTATTAAATGTCATCAAAATATCAATTTATATCAGGAATTGAAATAATAACATACACTATAAAAAAGTTAAACATAAAATTAATAAAATTGATTAGCAAAGAAATGATGCTAAATGAAGATCAAACAAAAGATTTATTAGATAAATTTGTTAAAACAAACTATTACACACCAGAAGTTGTAAGTGATATAAAAGAAGAGAAATTCCAACAATTCTTTATTAGTTAAATAATGGGATTTCTAACCACGCGTTGAACTCTTCTATTGTATCTAATGAAACACACGCGTGAACGGATCCTTGTTTATTCAAAAATTGACATGTTTCATCTTTAGGATATGCAGGTTGGTGCCATATATTTGGGTATATTTGAACACCATGAGTCCCATCAAAACAAAACGCAACGAAATCGCTTAATTTAATATCATCTCCAGGTAATGCTAATAATAATAAAAAAGGTGTTTTTTTTATTGGATAAAAAACTTGACCGCTATCTGGATGATAATTAGCTTCTCTTGTTAATATAGATTCAAAATTATTAGTTGTAATACCAGTTGTATAATTACCAATTACATTCATATTACGTGCCTTCATATAATTATCTTCTCTCCAATATTGAAAAATATCTTTAACAACACCACCACCCATACCTGTACCCTTACATATGGGTCTCCAATCATTTTTAGGCCATGTATTTATAATAACGTCTTCACTATTATAACTATACACAAAACGCCCATATTTACTAAAATTAATTTTATTTGCTTCAATAATAGGAACTATATGTCTATTTTTGATTGTATCAACTAATACTTCGTTATAAGTTGCATAACCACTCATTTATATTATAAAGTGATACTTTTTTAAATATGTTTTTTGTTCTTCTTCTTTATGTTTTTCTTTTTTTTGTTCTTCTTTTTTGCGTTCTTCTTTTTTGCGTTCTTTTTTTTTGCGTTCTTTTTCTTGTGCGTTTTTCCCTTTTTTTACGACTTTTCCTACTACCTCCCAAAGTCGATTTATCAATAATCTCATATTCACTTTCATCGACATCTGCAGTTAATAAACCTTCTTGTGCATCCATTGAAATTTGTCTCGGATATTCTA
>CETH01149523.1_pt1 | contig 17387 bp, 42 predicted proteins | sample 361461 | NCBI WGS metagenome assembly CETH01 (sample SAMEA2622695, study PRJEB7988) | marine metagenome | isolation source: saline water (ENVO:00002010), including
GCGAGTGCGGGCATTATATACACTTTTAGTGCGTGTGTGTGCGACCATTGATGTGCGTGTGTGTGCTTCTTAGGGGCTGCCGGTTGAAACGAAGCGCCTATACTTCCCGGTCTAACAGGCTTCATTTCTTATATAAAAATCTCAAAAATTTTCCAGCAGAAATTTTTACAAAACCACTTTTTCTTATATGAAAGGTCCAAAAAATGGTCTGTGCAAAAAACTACGCTGCGCCGTTTTTTCCGTTTTTCTAGGAAAAGTTCAAGAATTTTTGCAGAAAAAAAGGCCTTTGTGACCACAGAAAAAAGACCCTTCGGTTCTCAGAAAAAAAGGTCTTTGTCTCTCAGAAAAAAGAAGCTTTGTCTCCCAAGAAATAGGCCTCTTTGGTTCTCTAAAATAAAAAATATATGTATATATAATATTTAGGTTGCCTTACTCCCTATATATAAAATAAAAAAGCCAACGTAGCTTTGTGGGCTAGGTTGGCTCTCTAGTATTGCTTTGTTCCCATCTAATCTTCGTAGTCAGGTAGGTATGGCATATCCTCTTCATCTAGTGGGTGTATAACAGAATCATTTATTTTATTCTTATTATCTTCCCCATATGTAAACTCAAACTCAAGTTGTACAGGGTCATATCTTTCTTCCATATCTTCATCCAACAAACCACTCTCATAATCCGAATAATTATAATTGTAATTGTATGTGGTATCGTACAGAGATGTTGCGTAGGCGGATGGATTGTAAGATGAAGTATAATTATAATTATATTCTGTATCTTGATCTAGCTGATATAAGAATGGGTGAGTTGGCAGGTTAAGCTCCAAGAAACTTACAATCTTTTCTTTTGGTTGAGCTTCGAGAATACATTTATCTGTTATAGAGTTATATAAATTATAATAGCTATCCTCGGTTTCAATAAGATAAAATCCTAATCCATAGTTTGCTTCTGACATAATGCTAGTTCTCCTTTTATACTAGGGCTATATTAGATATTTTAATATTACTACGAACGGTTTGCATAGTTAAAATAAATAAAATTTAAATATATTTATTTCTAATACTCGTTTGATTGTCAAAGTTTCTTTACTGTGTAATTGTAATACAAACAACCCTTTAAGAAAAGGATTATTAAAACCGCTTATTAAACGATGGCATACTCCGCCACACCGATATAACTGATGGATAATTTTTTATAAATAAAAGTTGATGGAGGGTTTGGTGGTACAGGTTAGTGACAGATCTATAGCTGGCTAAATATTATGTAAAGCTATTGCCCTACAAATCTTGTTCGCTCCAGTATTTTGCTTCTGCGTTTAGCTGTGTAATCAAATGAATAGTTTTTTGTTGAGTTGGGGTGCTGGCAAAGTCCTTTAGGTATTCTAATCTATCTTGCAATAGAGCTGCTAACTCACTAACCATCTCACCACGTTCGCCTTTTTTCCAATTTCTTTTGAGCGCTCTCTTATGCATTCTATAGTTTTTGTCTGCCGCTATCTTCTTCATGATTGCCTCCGCAAGAATACCTATATATTAGTAGGGTTTAAATCCTATGTAAAGCTATTGCCCGCGTTTATCTTCATCGCTATAATAAAATAAAATTATAAATATAATTCCCCAAAATATTATATCCTTTGCTAGTTCCATGATCATTAATCCTTGTCTAACATAAATATAGCTCTAGTATCTGCTATAGCTCCCTGATACTCTAACGTTAAATCCCCTCTCAAGACATTCCGGTTTTTATTTATTCTTCCGTGGCTACCTATGGAGGCTGAGCGGGTGTCTTCATTTTTAATTATTACTAAATCATTATGAAGACTGTTCATAGATCTGACTAACTTCCTCTGAGTACTAGTCAGTATCTTTATTTTATTAAGCATGAATTGAAAGACAATACCCATTGATACTGTAAGCATAATAAATAAAATATACATAGTGATTTCTTTGGTCATACATATATCCCTTCTTATAAAAAGAAAGGCTCTTAGAGTGTAGTTCCTAGGGCCCAGGAAAACTTCTAGGGGCGTGCTTCGGAATGTATAGCTTACTCTAAGAGCCTTTTGTTGTATATATATAATACTAAGTATGTAGAAAAAAATAATACCAGGCGATCGCCTCTACATTTTTTTATCATCTAATCACTAAAATGAATTCCGACCATAGGCTTTTCTAAAGGAATATGTCTGCTCTTTTCTGCAAAAAATATATCGATACTATAATGATAATCATTATCAGAAGACTCTTCTCTTATAACTTTATTGCTTTTCCTGCATACTTCTTTTGCTGCATAAAATCTATCCTCTACAAAATAGACATAATAATAATTTCCCGAGGGCAATTCGTAAAGAGAGATATGGCCCCTTAATTCTGGCCTCAGCGAGCTTCCAAGGTTTACTAGCGTTTTACCTAATAGTATCATAGCTTGATTCCTCTATCTAATAAATTTACTTAAGCCCTGTAAAACTATTGCCCAGCTCAAAGCAAATACTGAGTGACAATTACATCTGTAAATAATAGCATATGTATATAGTAAATATATTTTAATCTTATTTTTTGAAATTATTTTCTGCACCAGTTATATCGGTGTGCGGGGTGGTTCCCGTACTAACCACAAGAAAAGGAAAAAAACTATGAGCGACAAGACAAACATTTTTGCTAACGAAAACAACGAGTCTCCCATTCAGGTCATTCGCCAGACGATGAGCGTTGCCCTTGATGACGAGGGAACTCCTAATGTAAACTTCGCCACTAATCGTGGTAAGGGAAGTGGATCCCAAACCATTCCTGTTGCTGACTACGCCGAAGTAGCTAGCACCCTTCAAGAGTATGCTGATGCTGGCATCGAGGGCAGAGAGGAAGAGAATCTTTCTCCAGCCGAAACAATTCGCCGCACAATTCGTGTTGAAGATGGTATGGTTTCGTTCCGAACCCGATCTGGTAAAGGCTCTAAGCCAGCCAAGATTCCTTTGGCTCAGTTTGGCGAAGTCTGCGGCTTGCTTACCGAAACTGTCTCTGCTGTAGAGGCTGCTGGAAATAAGCTAAGTCCCGCAGAGGAGATGGGTTATGATGATGATCTAAATGCTGAAGAGATCTAATTAATAAAGCGTCTTAATAAAAAGGCCGGGGCGGCTATTAACGCTGCCCCGGCCACCGTTTATTTAAATTGTAAAACTATTGCCCATCGGTTGGCTTATTGGCTTCATCGTCGCCGAAGTACGAGCCGGGTGATGAGAATCCGTAATTGTAAGACTTACCTGGAGCATAGTTAACGCCACCAAGTTCCCGGCCTAGCAATTTTCGCAAAGCCATCAGTTGGGAGGCAAGATCGCTCTCAAACCACTGCTGGGGCTCGTCCGGGTTTGGGCCTTCTTGAAGCGTCTTTTCAATTTGAGGAATGTGTTCCGAGAACATCCAATAAGCAAAATCAGTATCAACATTTTTGCAGGCCCCGTCGATGCACTTTGGCTTCCTGGGGTCCGTTGTATCCCAATATTGAGGCGCTGCCCTAAGCAGGGTTGATACCGAACTCTTCAATTTTTCAAGACCCATACTCTCAATTGCTGTATGTGGAAACATTCTATAATTTTCTCTTCTTCTATACTCGTCCCAATCCTTTTCTTTCCTCAATTTTTCTATGTCTTCTGTGTATTGAAAGTCTGAAACCCGATCTGCTCTCTTAAGCATTCTGTAATTCTTATCTGCTGCAATTTTTTTCATAGTATTTAAACTCCTGCTAGTTAACTAATTATTAGTAATAAAACTAAGTATTCTCTAATATTCAAAGATAATTAATAGAACAAAAAAGCCAGAGCAATTTTTATGCTGCTCTGGCTTTTTATTCTTAAATTGTAAAACTATTGTCTACTAGTTGCAACCGCAACATTCGCAGGTGCAGCAAGAGCAGCAACTAGCGCAGCCCTTTGGAGCACAGCAGCAAGAATCACTAAATAGACTAGTTATTTTTTTCCAAAAATGTCCCATATTATATCTCCTATATATAAAAGTATTGTAATTACTCGAAATAAATTAGCAGATAATAAGTTATGTGCTTAATGAACTTCCTTGCCCAAGGTAAGCTTAACTAGATCAGCCGAATGTTGCTTAAGAGTCCTAAGACCCTTTCTTGCCCTAGTACCCGCTGCAGCATTACCATTAGCGTTCTTCATTACATCGGTTTCCAAAGAAGCAACAAGCTCCTTAATTTCTTCCCACTTTGTCTCTACTGTACAAGCCATAATAATTCTCCTTATAGACTTTAGGGGTTAGTCCCTAGCTTTTATATAATACTTAAATTGTAAAACTTTTGCCCAAAAAGTTTGGACTACGGATCATTAACAGGGTTTTCATGCTTTGATCGATGAAGTCTCCAGTATATCATCATAACATCTGCAACAACTTCTTCGTGCAATCCTGAGTTGGTTGCTACAAAGTGATCCATAACTCTGAGCAAATAGTCTCTTTCCTTCTCTGAAATTTCTAAAAACATATCTTAACTTTCGTTATTTAATTTCTTTAAAGTATCAATGGACTCTTCGGCTTCTGCCAAACATTTTGTCCAAGTTACAATTTCATCCAAAAGATTGGAATGTTCTCCGATACCTACTGAATTAGTGAAATAGGTATTAAGAACTGCTCTTGCCTCATCAGCCTTAGCTTCAAAGTGGGCAAGGGCTGCTTTGTAATATAAGTTACTATTCATATCGTCCTCTCTGTATAAAAGGGTGGCAGAAAAACTGCCACCCTTTATTATACTACTTTCCTTTTGATTTCGGCGGCGGAGGATCAAAGATAAAAGATTGTTCGTAGTCAGGGTACATTACTCTGCTTCACTATCTTCCGCATTATCTTTGGTGTCCTTAGCATCCTCTTCCTTAACGTCGGAAACGTCTGCTGCGGTATTAACCGTAGTATCTGCTGTAGTATCGCTATCTGCGGCCTGTGAGACATCAGTTGCATCCTGAGTTGGAGTGCTGGTTGTCTCTGTGGTAGTATCTGCCTCTGGGCAACCCATAAGAAATAAGGTTGCAAATAAAATTGTTAAAATTCTCATTAATCTCTCCTGTATATTAGATTAGTTATCTCTCGGAGCAAAAGATGCTTCGGCAAACCACATATCCTCTGGATCGCCAACGTACCTGATGCTATCAACCAAGTACCTTGTTGTACCAGCTCCTTGCTTTAAAAGCAAATAATCTCCAGATTTAATTCCAGAATACCACCCACATAGCGAGACTTGCATCCCTTTGTCTATGATATTCATGACATTATAATTACAGCCCCAACTTTTGGAAGAAAGATCATGCGTCATCATAGCCCTCCTCTGGATAGCTTTTCATATCATAGACATCTATAAACTGATCTTCTGGCTCTTCAATATTTGTATCTAGAATATCGATGATTTCATGCTCTATAATCTGTCCATGCTCAAAGGAGTAATCCATCTCCTGAATAATCTCATGAATAGATTCTTCAGTCTGACCGCCCTCTAAAGATAGCTTTACGCTCAAATATACATAATCATTGCTCATATTGCTTCCTCCTAGGAATCCAGCTTAAGTTGTTGAATAGAAAAAAACTCAGTCTCTCCAGATATTTCAGTCCAAGAATCCCACAGCTCATTATCGCTCAGATGGGATACATCTTCGCCCCACTCCCGAGCAGTCTCTCTCATTATAAATGAGCCAGCTACACGCGCTTTTGCGTGCGTGCTATATAAAGATAGGTCGTGTCCATGTTTATGGTCCCACACCAATAAATAAAATGTATCTCTATATAACGCATTTGCTATTTGCTCTCTATTCATTAGAACCTCTAGTGCAATAGTCTGTTGAAGGCTTCAAAATAATTCGCAGCATCTCTTAGCCCTGCGACTATAGACGTGCGTGTGCTTTCGTCCTCTAGCGATAAACCAGAGTGCAGGCAGTCATCCTCAATCATCCTGATAACAACCTCTGTTAGAGAAGATGCTAACATAATATCATATTCTTCGTCAAACATAATCTCTCTCGATGTGGTCGGCTGACCGAGACTCGAACTCGGAACCCTCGGTTTATGAGACCGACGCTCTAACCTGATTGAGCTATCAGCCGATAATTAATTAATCTTCGCGAAAAGAATCTAATTCCTCTACGGTTGTATACCAACCTTCTGTATCAATTTTATAGCTCAGGCGTACAGCTCTATGTTTGTCTTGAAACTTTTTAGCTTCCTCTAAGTTTCCCCACATAGTCCAGGGGAAGAACGTAGTTGTTCCAACATAAAACCTTTCGTCCCAAGAGACTCCCGACCTTTCTATAACAAACACGCTCACCTCCGCTCACCCATATAACTGGTGTAGAATCTGAATTAAATAATTCAACCAATATTCTTTATTTTTATCTCGCCATCAACAACTTCTGCGTCATAAACCTTATCACACTTCTCACTAATATGCGTGTACACAAGTGGTACCTTCACCGGGTCCCTGGCTTTCTTTGCCTTTATTTTTGCAGCTACCGCTCTTAAATGAGAATAGTTTTCAAATTTATTATCAGACCTTAAAGGCTTAGGCTTGCTCTTCTTTTCTATTAAACTTCCTTCTCTTGAAGGCAGCCCATCAAGTATCCCTAAAAGATACCCTGCAAGAACTAGACCTAAGCAGGCGGTAAGTTCAAGCACTACCTTGCCACTAAAAAGTTACGTGCGCACAAGCATGCAAATGCAGTACAAAGCAGACCCAAAGCTGTATCTCCATTATTAAAGAGTGATATAGCAACAGCTGCATTAAAAACAGTACAAAATAAACTAAAATTTCTTGCTGAAAATAATTTCACAACATTCTCCTTGAGATAAAAAGGGGAGGCGGAGCAGCTTGGTTATCGCTTACGGCAACGTGTGGACACAGCAACTAACACAAGCCTCTGGCATGGGACTTCAGGGGTGTGTCGCCCTTCCTGTTCAGCCATGCTTTTGTTATGCTAACCAAGTGCTTCACACCCTTTTCCAGCCCTTCGTCAAAGACTGGCCCCATGTACTTATTCGTACACACCTATAATAGACGCCTCTTTAATTTTGTCCAAAGTTTCTTGATTTTTTATTAGACACTTTTCTCTTAAAGTTAAGTTATCAAAGTCCCAATGGATTTCCTCAAAGCTATAGTACGCGTGCGCAAGCAGAACTTTTAAGATTTCATCGCTCATAATACATTCCTGTGAAAGAGAAGATGCCAGCGTCCCGAACTCTGTACTCTGCCGGAATCAATGGTCTAGCTATCAGTGTTTTCCCCACTCTGCGAAAGAGGCTTAGAACTTTAGGGGTCGGGGTTTGCACCCGCCACTGGCGTCTTCAATATAATTATACTCTTTTAATCTGGATTATGCGCGCTACAAATGCAGCACATCTCATCTTCATGCTCAGTCTTCTCTGAGCAGTCATGGCAGTAGTTATAATAATAACCTTCGTCATAGCCGCCTTTATCCTGCATGTGTACGGGTACGTACTTCCACACATAATCTCTTTCCTTCTTTGGCATGTCTTTACCTTCCAGCGGAAGCTCCTTATAAGAAGCCTCTTCTTTTTTTAATCTTTGTGCGCGCAGATACTCTAGGCGCTCTTGGTTAAGTCTTTTAAGGGTTTTTAAATCCCACATGTTATTCTCTTTATAATGACATAAATCCTATGACAACACTTCTTTTATGTCTTCATCGCTCCAGCCTGCAATAGTTCTTAAAAAACTAATCTGACCCATTAAGCCTTCATTGTTTGAGTTAGAAGCCATTGAAGCTGCTGCATCATGTACAACTTCATCCAAATCTTCTGGTTGAATATTGTTTTTTGCTAACCACATTTCCAAAGTCATGATATCTCTCTTCCTCTTCTCGTAATGGCACGCCCGACAGGATTCGAACCTGTGACCCTCGGCTTAGAAGGCCGATGCTCTATCCAGCTGAGCTACGGGCGCATATAAAAAATTACTCTAGCAATTCTGCCGCCTCTTCCAAAAGAACTTTAGCTTTCTCCAAAGTCCTATCTATCTCCTCTTGAGATACTTCTTGCTTATAATACTCATCCAGCGACATATAACCTGCATGATATATAGTTTCATCATCTATGGTCAAGTAACTATCCATGTCCTCGTGAATGTGCATTCGTATAACATTTTCTGGCAAAGATAGCATATCCTCATGAATCGGATGAACAACCCTTCCTTCTCCCTCTTCAACAAAGCGAAAGTCATTCTCATTATGAAGATATATTTGATGAACCTCTCCCGGAAAGTCCACTGGCCCAGAAAAAAAGAATGGAGAAACACTAGGCAGGTTCTTCCACCATTCAGCCAACTCTTCCTTGGTCATACTAGGCACCCACAGCCAGTCCCTATAACCATACTCTTCCTGTATATATACTACATATTTTTCCATATCGTTCTCCGGGCAATAACTTTACAATCGTTTCTATGCTTCTGCAACTGGAGACATAGAAGATAGAAGCAGACTCGCATACACGCTCTTACCTGCGTCAGATATCGTAATCATAGGCTCGCCATCTTGCATCATAACCTTTAGGTATCCCTTCTTATAAAGGGACAAGATTGCTTCATTCAAATCTTTTTCCATAAAAAAAGAGTTATCTATTTTATCTAGCATATAAGTTTCAAAATCACTCTTCATCTTCTTCCTCCCATTCAATCTCTCTTTCCTCAGAAGCCGTCACCTCTCCCGCTACATACTCTGCGTTTCCGGCAAAGCCCATTCCAGCTTCTTCGTAATCAATAGAGAAACTCAAGGTAGGCCAATCACTAGATACTTTTTCTAGAAATTCCATAGGCGGCCCCCAAGGAGTATCAAAGCTATATTGAAGAAAAGAGTCTTCTTCTTGGAAAAGCTCTGGCTCCGAAGCGCCCCACTTGCACCCCCAGTGAGCGTTCTCCCATGCGTGACCTCCATACGTGGGTGTCAATCCTATCAGAGCACCCACCTCTTTCGCCTGTCTATTGTCGTAAGGAAGCCTTCTAACTTCATCTGGAACGGGGTAAAGTGCATGAAACGAAAACACCTGCACTGGTCCAGGCTCAGGCAAAGATTCGGCAATAGCTCTAAGCCTAATATCATCATTTATAGGCCAAGGCTTATCTGGATTGGTCTTATTCAGTCCCGAATACTCATTGTATGTTTGAGTTGGTCCACTTGCTGTCACTTTGAAGCGTCTAATGTCTTCTGCTGGACCCTCTACAGATAGAGTGTTTGTACACCAATTAGGCATGTTATTCTCCTTTATTATCAAATAAGTTTTCAGAAAGATATTCTACAGCACCTTTATAGGCACCCTCAAGCCACTCAAGAATAGAAGAAGCACTTTGAGGGTTATCTAAAGCCCACGTAACAATAAAGTACAATAATACTATTCCAACTACTAGCCTTATAAGACTACTCATCATCTCTCCCTACTGTACGCACATATGCGTACAAGGCAAGTGTTTATACGTTCTATTCAAGAGAACGTGCAACAACGCCTATTCTCTCCAGCGGTCTGATTTAGAGAAAATCATCAAGCCTTCCTTCTCTGACTCTTTCTCAATAATCTTTTTAGACCTTTCGTTACCACATAACGCCTTTTCTCTGTGATACCATTTTCTTGACGCCTTCTTTTGGTCTTTCTCTGAAGCATATCGGAGCTTTACAATTTCTCCTCCATTCTTCAAAAACTCTGCAATCAAATCTTCTGTACTTCGTTCATCGCTCATAACATATTCCTTTAGAAAATAGAGATTGAATTCTTGTTTTTGTTAGAAGACCTATTAGAAGTTCTACTCGCTCTTTTCTTTTCCTTTACAGGTGCTTTGAATTCTTCTTCTGAATATCCTTCTTCTAGAGCCTTCTTTCTTAGAGAAACCCAGAGACAGGTCGGAACTCTACAGTTAGGATATCTTCCCATAGAGCCATTGTATCCGCTGGCTCCAGTCCAATAACCCGGACCTTCTTCACTCTTATGATAATTATATTTATATCCATCAAGTGTTACTTCAACCATATCAAACCTCCTATTAGAGTGGGTTCCTCTACCTCTCAGGGCAATATAACCGCTGCAAAAAATATGCCAAATAATTTGTAATACCAGAACAAACCTTTTATAAAACTATTGCACAACCACTTTGTAAAGCTATTGCCCGGTGAAGTGGATAAGCTGAAAAAATGAAATAATTTTCTACATCGGTTATATCGATGTGAAGGAAAGGTTCCTTCCACTAAGCTCCCCATCGGGGAATAACATAGGAGATTGTTATGCAGTCCATTTTTTCAAATGAGCACAGCGAGAGTCCCGCAGCCATCCTGCGTAAGACTATGAGCGTTAGCCTCGACGAAGATGGCACCCCGATGGTGTCGTTTGCGGTGAACCGAGGCAAGGGTTCTGGCAGCCAGACCATGCCAGTTTCAGAGTTTGCTGATTATGTCGGCGCTCTGGAGGATGCCCTTGAGTCTGGTATCTCGGAGGAATCCGAAGAGTCCCTGTCTGCGGCAGATATGGTGCGCCGCACCATCCGTCAGGATGAGGGCGTGGTGTCCTTTAGGGTGCGTGGCGGTAAAGGTGCCAAGCCTGCCAAGCTGCCAGTTGATAGCTTCTCGGAAGTTGTCACTCTTCTCGCTTCTACTGTTGGCGCGGTAGAGGAAGCTGGAAGTAAGCTGGCCTAGAAAAAAGGGGGAGGGGCAACCCTCCCCCTTTATAAAAATCTGTAAATCTTTTGCCCGATACTGGAACATAAGGAGCATCATGCAGTTCAGCCCGGACAAAGCTAAATCAATGTCTAATCAGGCGTTGTTCACCCTTATCGATAACAAAAAGCAAGCTATTGAGCGGCTAAAGAAGGAGCAAAAGAACTCCAAGAAAGAAGAGATTGAATACTGCTATCTAGTTCGAGAAAGGCAGAAGCGATTCTGCAAGAGAGATAAGCACCCAGCTTGTTGTCTGAGCTAGCAAGTATTTTTGTAAATCTATTGTCCGGATAGTATAATGAAGACTGGTAAGTCAAAACTTTTCAAGTCAAGAAAAGACCTTGACGGGCAATTTCATAGAGGCAAGAAAGGTCGATGTGCTGCCAAAGCAAAAAAGCATAAACGATCTATAGAAAAGTCTCTTAGACAAAAATCAAAAGCAATTTGTAAAAGCCATGAATAATAAATATAAAAAAATAGCTTCTGAAATTGGAGAATTAGTTCAAGAGAAAAACGATGCTTATGGTGATTCTTTTGGCCAAGCATGTAGGATATTGGAAGTGCTTTACCCTAATGGTATAAAGCCTTCTCAATATAGAGATGCTTTAGCTATAACAAGAGTTATAGACAAGCTCTTTAGGCTGGCTAATAAGAAGGATGCTTTTGGCGAAAGCCCTTGGCGTGATATTTGTGGCTACTCCATATTGGGGGTAGCTAATGACGAAGAAGATGCTGTAAGCTAAAACTTTTGCCCGAGAGGGCTTACCGTCCCTGCCTTCACCGAAAGGTGTCGAATACCGGGATTACCGCTAGCAGAGCGGGGTATGCGAATTCTCTGCTTTTACAATAAAAATTAAATTCTTTTCTTCATCAGTTATATAAAGATAGAACAGAGAGAAGTAGAACGGCAAAGCAACCAGGTGTGATCACCTAATGTGAGTCCTCCCCAAAAAACTAAGCGGCGCTATTGCTTCCTCGGGCCTCCCTATCCGGCACTCTAAGTGCAGGGGGGAGGCTTTTTTGCTTTAATTGTAAAACTTTTGCCCTCAAACAATATCAAAGATTTGATATTGATGTAATGCTCGCTTGCCCAATAGATAAACCATTCGCTTATCATATTCTCCATCGTCTTCTAATGGAACGGCGACAAAAATATCCTCTTCAATATAGAAGATGGTAAAGGGCAAGGTCTTCACATTATATCTTTCTACTCAATATCAATGTATTGAGTCTTAGGCTCCTCATTACTGGGGACTACCTTTGGAAGAGTCAGCTTCAAAACGCCATCATTACATGCTGCAGTTATTGCTTCGTTATCAATATTATCATTCAACGAAAATGATCTTTCAAACTTGGAGCGCTTAATCTCTCTTCTTACAAAGGTTCCTCCCTCATAATCAGAATTTTGTTTGCTAGTTCCTGAGATGGTCAGAACATCATTATCTATCTTTAACGTAATATCCTCTTTAGACATGCCTGGAATGGCAGCCTCGATAATAACAGAGGTATCTGTATCAACCACATTGACTTTAGGGTAAGAGCCTCGAACAAAGAAGTCGTCCCCGAAGGCCTGCTTTAACGGAGCAAAGTTGTCATTAAAAAGCTCGTTAAGCAATGAGTCAAAAGGTGTTATTAGTTCTGTAGTTGTGTGCGGTCTATACCGTAGTATTTTATTTCTATTCATTTTATTTTCTCCTTAGCCTACCCTATTGAGGTGTAGACAGTAAGACGATCAACATGATTCGCCTACAAAGTATATTACTCACCGAAAATAAAATGTCAATAAAAAACTTAGTTGATTGAGTTTAAGCTAAAGTATAGAGCGTATACACACGCGCACACTATGCGCATAGAGCATACGTGCGGGAGCTTCTTTTCTGTAGAGTATGTATATACTGCATTTAGATAACTGTCATAAATATTATGCAATGTATTAAAGCTACTAAGTAATAACAGGTTAGAAGAATAGCTAGTCCACCTTGTGCCACACCTTTTTTTATATATTTACTTAACAAGTAAATCCCAGGCAGACTTAACCCTAACTTTATTAGGGAGAATTTAATTGGAGATTCTTTTATTAAGGAGGCCAACAAAGGGTTTGCTTCATCTATTCCAAAGAAGTGGTACCAGCTTAATGTAGCTATCAAATCAAGCATTATAAGTAATAACAATATTCTAACATGTTTTTTTTTAAAATATTGTAATAGCACGCTCATATTAAAATACTACAAAAAATTATCCTATTATTCAATTTTATATTTGGCCGCTGTTCAACGTTTATTGCTTATATCTATAACCCATAGCAGGAATGTCATACAACGCTCTGCTAACAAGAGGGCTATTATAATTCCGCCGCAGACTACTGCTAGCTCAATCATCTTATGCTCCTACTACTACCATCAAAACTATATAATCGATGTCGAATTATCTTGAAATAATATAAGTTGTGCAGTTTCAAATACTGTAAAACTATTGCCCGGTATGGTTTAGGGGAAAATTAAATTATTTTCTACACCAGTTATATAGAGGTGGAAAGGAAAGAGGACAACAGGCAAGGTAAAGATACTGAGCCGAGGCCGTCACGAATCGTAAAGAGACTTATTCGAACCCTTCATCAATACTAGTTAGATGTTTCGGGAGAAGATTAAGAGGAATATTAGATTCAAAGAGCGATACCCCCGGCACTGTTTTGCACACAAACTGCGCTAACCTTCTTCTAGCTTTCTGGGAAGCTGTTCGCGAACAGTAGCCGAGGGTTCAAGCTAACGCATTGGCCCTCGGCTTCCCTCTATTTAAACTGTAAAACTATTGTATGTAAAACTATTGGCCCACAGCCATGCACATAAATAAAAACGCAAGCCCGAAGGAGCCTGCGACAAGAGTGTAACCTGATATCTTTAATATTCTTATTATCTCATAACTATCCATAACAAAACCTCCTTTTAAAGTTGTTCTGTTATCAAACTATTAGCAGATTACTTCTCCATGTAATTCAAAATAAAATTCTAAGCTCAGTCGGGCAAAAGTTTTACGCCCAATTGTTTGATAAACAAAAAAAAAGCACCCCGCCGAAGCGGAGTGCCTAAAAACTCGGAGCAGCATGCTACTCTTGGTTTTTAATAGTGGGGACATTAGCATGTCTATTTCCCCAGTCAGTGACCCCCAAATCGGTTAAGATCTGTCCCCTCACGGGTTAGGCGTACACACACGGGTAGGTAATACCCTGCACTGACTTTCTCCCTGTTTTCGCCCTTTGGAGGCACTAAACAGCAAGTAATACTTCTGCCACATCATTCTGCGCTCGATTGGGTAAGCTGTACACTTCCCCCCTCAATCACGCGTTAAGTTTCAGCCCCTTGGTAGAACATCCACCTAACCCCTTTCGGGACGCTGGAACCGTTGCCGTTTCCAACTGAGAGTCTTCTGATGCCAGAAGTTAAGTTCTATCAGGTTTCCCTGACTTACCAAGACCTTTAGTCTTAGTTTGCCCTAATCCCGTTTCCACGATGAACCTACAAGTCCGCAGATACTTTCAGCAGCACTCCGATAGTGGAATATCGGCTCATGCATCCAGTTACCAGATGATTCTCAGGACTACCACATCCCTTAACTCATCCCCCTTTACAGTTGAGCGGCAGCGTGTGCAAACACGCCTTTCTCAAACAGAGTTCTCGCTATCCCCCGAAGGAGTCTCGAATCCGGTATCCGAGATTTAATGACCCGAGAGCAAGGGTCATATACTTAAATTTTTAAAGAGCGTTTCTTACATCAACATATAACTGATGAAGAAATTAATTTTATTTTTTCGACGAATATTATCCTACCCATCGACTCAGAAAAACTCAAAAGCTTTTCTAAATTTCTTTCCAGCCAATCGGAAGTCCTTCTGATTTTAGCTGAAGCCTTGTTTTGAAGCCTAAGGCTTTATGACCATTTAGAGATGACACAAGCTCTAGCGCATAGCTAACTTGATCCATTGTTGCAGATTTCTTCAGTGCCTCTCGACACATTCCGTATACAAATTTTCTATGCTCGCGTGTATCACTTACTGGCATAAATTCTCCTTAGTTGATAAAAAATGAGGCACCTGTTTTCCCTATGCCTCCCCGTGGGATTCAATACTACTCTTCGATTAGAGCCTCAGGAGGTGTTGCCAGCTTATTGCCAGCGCCTTCTACAGCCTCTACCGTAGACCGAAGCAGCTCAACCACTTCAGAGAAATCTGATGCACCCAGTTTGGCGGGCTTAGAACCTTTTCCAGAGCGTACCCTGAAAGAAATCTGGCCATCGTCCAGCCGAATTGTCCGGCGAACAGTCTCGGCGGCGGAAAGATTCTCATCTTCAGATTCTGGGATACCATTCTCGGCATACCCCTCTAAGGCCATTACATAATCTCGATACTCCTCAACAGGAAGTACCTGCGCTCCGCTTCCCTTGCCACGATTTGTAGCAAAACTTACCATCGGAGTCCCGTCATCATCAAGGGATACCGACATTGTTTGTCGAATAACCTGTGCAGGGCTTTCGTTGTGGTCACTTGCAAAAATATTCGTCTTGTCGCTCATAATTCTTCCTTTTTGCGGCTGGTTATAGTTTAGTTGTATCAAGTGCCGCACCCTGATATAACTGATGTAGAAAATAATTTCATATTTCCCGAGAGCCTTTTTTCTCTTGCCCTCATCTCATGACCAATATAACTGATGCAGAAAATAATTTCATATTTTTTCGTAAAACTTTTGCCCAGGGCGGTGGAGATTCGGGGCAAATAAATGAAATCCTTTTCTGCATCAGTTATATCGTTTTGAAAGGAGACTGATGATGAATAAGCCAATCGAGAAAGAAGAGAAGAGTGATGTGATTGAGGGAATGTTAGAGAAATTCTCAAAAGTTCTCGGAACCCCAAGAAGCATCGCCTTCAAGACAGGCACCTGCGTTATCTGTAGCGGAGAAGCCACAACTTTCCGAGATGCTACGTCCGAGAAAGAATACTCAATATCTGGGATGTGTCAGGACTGTCAGGATAATATCTGGGGTTAGTGGGGGTATTATATACCTGTGTAGGAAAAATATACCCTGGGATCTATTTTTTTCAACCATAAATTTAGGAGAAAATTATGGGAATGCAAAGAAACCGCTCTGCTCGACAGGCAGAAGCTAAAGAGCGTGATGCAGCACGGGCTGCCCTTACCGATCAGCAGCAGCTTGATCGCTTAGACAAAATCCTCGGCGCTGGTGTCGGGGCAACCAAAGAGCGAGCAAGGCTCGCAAAGCGAATTGAGGCGGGAGCCAAGAAGAAGGCTTCAGCCTCTAAGAAGAAGTAAATCTTTTGCCCGATGCAATATGGAGGGTTCATTATGTTTGAGGAATTGGTTGGACAGTGCGTGAGGGACCTACGTTTTGAGAATGATGGGTCCAAGCTGATTATCAAAACCGACAAGTATAAATATACCTTTGTTGCTGAGGGTGATTGCTGCGCCGTGTCTTATGTGCTGGAGCCAGAGAAGGAAGATCTCAAAGCTTTTCTCGGCAATGAGATTATTCAGGCAACGTCAAGCGGAGTTTCTGTTGACAAGTGGGATGATTATGGGCAAACTGATACTGAGTTTTACAACCTCAGGACTCATAACGGCGACTTGAATCTGGAGCTTAGGACTGAGCATAATGGCTATTACAGCGGATGGCTGATGATGGTGGGGCGAGAAGAGATCTGGCCTGTCTTTGATGATATCAGAGAAAAGGCTATGGAAAATTAATGTAAATCTTTTGCCCGCTGGGCAGAATGGAATGAGATGACAGCTGAGGAATATGTAGAACCGAAATGGGAAACCATCTATTTTGATGCACCGTTTGGTAATGGTCGATGGAGTGCTACAGAATGCACTGTAGGCAAAGATCGTTATGCCTATTATGTTAATTGGTATGAACCGGGATCAACACTCCCTCCCCACTATAAGCTACAAATAAACTATGGGGATGGTACGAGCAGTTGGCAGATATGCCTTAGCCGTGAGATTGCTTACTCAAGAGTAATGGCGGCCATCAGGGAGTACGAGGAAAGGTTTGGCTTGAATGAAAAGACTGAATGTCCTACATGTAACCCCAAGGAGGATAACTTTGGATATACCTATTTTTCACAAACGCCCTCTAAATATTAAATATTTATCTACATCAGTTATATTCCAGCACAGGAGGTAAGAAGTGGAAGAAAGAAATAGGGTAGCAGAGATCTTTGAGAGCATGCACACAAATCATTTGCGTGATCTCGCACTGAACGTGATTCTTCTGGAGGATGAGGATGTGAACAAAAGTCTTTTTGAATACATTCAGTTCATGGGAGACTTTGAGTTGCTTGGAGAAGTTACCCGCTTAACCATGAAGCAAGAGGCTGTGAAAAATAATGAGTAAATATAATCACGCAATAAGTGTATCCTTTGAGTTTTTATCCGACGATGAAGATCCTGTCACAAAGGAGAATCTTGAAGCGCTCGTAGCTGCGGCCAAAGGCCGTCTTGAGCGTATCCTGGAGATTCAAGATTTAGATGCCTTTGATGCTTATGACTGGATAAGAGAAGTGGATTAGCACACACGCGCCTGTAGCTCAGTTGGATAGAGCAACCGCCTCCTAAGCGGTAGGTCAGAGGTTCGAATCCTCTCAGGCGCGCCATTTGGGCAATAGTTTTACTTTATAAAAAAATAAAAA
>CETH01033879.1_pt1 | contig 17343 bp, 15 predicted proteins | sample 361461 | NCBI WGS metagenome assembly CETH01 (sample SAMEA2622695, study PRJEB7988) | marine metagenome | isolation source: saline water (ENVO:00002010), including
ATTGATAGAAAACATTAAAAAAAAATTAAGATCTAAATTACCAGGCATTGATTCATGGAATCGAATGGCTGTAAAATCTATTAATGATAAAAATATTAATAATAATAAAAGAATAATTAAATATGAAAAATGGCTATCTGAAAATAAAATAAATGAAATGAAAAAAGCTGCAGTCTTGGTTTGTTTTTTCAAAAAAAATGAAGAATATTATCTGCCTCTAATCAAACGACCTATGCATGAAAAAAATCATCCTGGCCAGATTGCTTTACCTGGAGGTGCTCTGGAGGCAAATGAAACTTTGGAAAATACGGCTTTGAGAGAAGCTTTTGAAGAAGTTGGAATTATACCAGATAATGTTGAAATTATCGGTAAAATGACTCCATTACCTGTGCCGGTTTCAAAATATGTAATAACTCCTTTCATAGGAAGAACTGAGTATGAACCAAAATGGAATATTAATGAACATGAAGTGGATGAACTTATTATTCTAAAATTCAATGATTTAATGAACTCAAATAATGGATATTATGAAGATTGGAATCTAGATGGAAATGTGCTTAGAGTTCCAATATTCAAAATAAAAGATAACAAAATATGGGGAGCTACAGCTGCAGTTCTTAGTGAATTAATAGATCTAAGTGTATAATTTATTTGAGAAAAGAATTCAAAGGTTCAATAATATTTGCTGAAAACAAATCCCCAACGAAAGCTGTGATAATAAATGAAAATGCTAAGGGAATTATATAGGGTATTTTGAAAGTAATCCAAGGAGTACTAATTCCCTTTTCCTCCAATTTATTCCACTCCTTCTCTGAGTCTAATTTATGTTTGACAAATGCAACCATCACTACTTTATCTCCAACAACTTGTTGCATAGGCCAAACAAAACTATCTTTTGCTTCATCAATTTTCATTTTAGTGCCGAAAAATATTTGGAAAAAAGGACTTTCAAGATTTCCTTTAATTATGTTGAAAACGGCCAAACCTATTGGAATAAATAAATAAATCAAAAGTGAATTCATGAAAATCACAAAAGGATATGGAAAACCTCGACTATCAAATGCGGTCAAAGATTCTTCCGCAAATGAAAAAGAAAATGGTGTGATAAGACTGATTGTCATAATTGCTTTTACATCAGCCCCTCCAATAGTAGGGCCAAAATAAAACCAAATATACATTAAAACCATCAAGAATGGAATCGCTATTAAGTCAATTATTAAATAATTATTTTTAGAAACATTATCGGAATTAAACGAAAGTAAAAAATAAAGTGAACAAAAAATGGCTAAATATTGACTAGCTTTCCAAACCATAGCTTGATTTTTATCTAGAATATATTCATCAATAAATGAATTAAAAAATAAAGTAAACGTTGCAAAAAGTAAAGCCCATAAAGAAAAACCATAATCATCCCAAATTATAGACACATCATAAATCAACAATAAAGAACCAAGAATTCCACCATAAATCCATACAAAATTGGGTACACGACGAGTTTTAAAATCTAACCAAGAAGCATATGACAACATGGCTAAACCTATCAAAAATCTCAAAATATCAAACTCAGCCATATTTACTTAGTCTAGTACACCACATATTAATATATCTTTTAATTTCAATAGTATATTGAATACATTTTATATAGTAAACGAAATTAATCAAAATGTGGATTTAAGAGAACAATTGTTGCCAAGTGAAAAATTGATAAATGAATATAGGAATTTATTCATAGAAAATAAAAAAGGTACACTTTATCTTACTAATTTACGTTTATTTTTGTCTACTAAAAAAGATCTATGGAATTTCAATACAGAAGATATAATTTACATGGGTAGGATGAATAAAGCCCGTTTTTCATGGATGTGGCAAATTATATTGTCAATAATTATCTTATTTAGCATAACTTCTGGGAAAACTTTACTTTTTCTTATTTGTATAATTTTGTCTGCAGCTAGGCAATATCTCAAAATTGATTGTTTAGAAATTGGACTACAAAACAAAAGATGGATGATAGCTGATGATAATGAACAACTGGATGATTTAATGCTCCAAATCCAAACTAATCAGGTGACAGGACTAAATAAAAAAGAAGGAAAAGCTATAGTAGATGCTGAAGAAACATTCGATAAAAAAATAGAAATCAATATTATTGGGGAAAATGAATCAGGACCTTTGAGATCTGCATGGATTTCCTTATCGTTTGCATTTCTGTTTTATTATCTAAATTCATTCAGAGATTCAGGGAATATTTGGCTTTTCATTTTCTTAATTTCAGCATTATGCTCATATATTATATACAAAGATCGGAGAAATACCAATATTTTAAGAAATGTTGAACCAGAGGATGGCTTGATAAGAAAAGGTTGGTACTTCATTCTGAAAAAAATGAAAATAGATATAATAAAGGCTAATTATGAGTTAAAAGTAAGAAATCATAAAATAAATATTAGAAATTTAGGTTACGTTCTTAGCTCTATAATTCTACTTCTCGCTTTTGCTACCACCCACATTAATTCTAATCTGATTCCCATGCTATTCGGAATTTCGCTAGCCATATCATTATACATGACCGGGCGATGCCTAGCAGGCATACCTAGACCAAGAAATCGAATGATTGCAAGGAGTTTCGTTTGCACACTTGTATCTATATGTGTAATACTACCTTGTACTGCCATTGCTCCTTTGTGTGAACCTACAAACGCATTTCTACCTCCAAACTATTTAGATGGAGAAAATGGTAATGGGTGGAAAAAATCCTATTCACAAATTGATGAATATGGACTTGGCCTGGCTTCAACAAGTATTTATCTTTATACAGATGATGCAAAAGATGACGAAGGAAACGAAGATGGATATCCGGCCATTCTATTTGTGATTGTCTTAAAAATGCCATTTGAAATTGATGAAACTGTGCCTTTAGATATTTTGAATGACCAATTCCAAAAGATGGCCATAGAGCAGGATATTGAATTAGATTCTGAAATTGAAAGTGGGAATAGAAAAACTAAACAAGGATATAATACTGAATATGTGATTTATAATGGAACCACTAAAACTGAAAAAATAGGAACTGAAGAAGTGAATTATAAAGTGACTAAAGGATCTGAATCTAAGTATATAGGCGAAGTCTGGAAAGCTCCTGAATATAATCTAATGGTAGTATCCATGGGAATTAGTATAATTTCATCTGAGACTTTCAATGAAAATACAGGTTTTGAACCTATTGATGATTTAGTAGATGAAATAATCCCTAATCCTACAAATACGACTAATGAAAAGAACTGGAATGAGATGTTAGAATTAATTCCCGAAATTTATTGCTATAAAGATGATTGGAGAAATTAATTTTTATCTATAGTCAAACCATCTTTTAGCGGAAATGAAACAAAGTCTCCTTCCCATTTAACTTCAGAGGCTTCATCAAGTAAACCTGAAGCCACTAATTTATTCATCATCATTTCTGCGTCATCTTTTGGCACTTTCAAATATTGTTTTTCATTTTCGCTCATTTTAACCAAACTCAATACCTTGTGCTAAAGGCAAATCATCCGACCAATTAAGTGTATTGGTCTGTCTACGCATATATGCCTTCCATGAATCTGAACCTGCTTCTCTTCCTCCCCCAGTATCTTTTTCTCCACCAAAAGCACCACCGATTTCAGCTCCACTTGTCCCAATATTCACATTAGCAATTCCACAATCACTCCCTGAGTGACTGAGAAATTTCTCAATATATTGCATGTCTTTAGTGAATATTGCTGAAGACAAGCCTTGATCGACTGAATTATGCGCAGCTATGGCTTCTTCTAAATTCTTAAATTCAAATAAATAAAGTATAGGTGCAAATGTTTCTTCCCGAACTATTTCCATCCCCATATTAGCTTGTACTAACGTAGGCTCAACATAAAAACCATCAGATTTAATCACCTTTCCTCCATAAAGAATCTTTCCTTTTTGTTTACTAATTACTTCCAATGCATTACTATAATCCTGTACTGCTTTGTCATCAACCAAAGGACCTACCAGCGTATCTGCTTCCAATGGATTGCCTATTTTTATTTGTGAATAAGATGCAATTAACTTCTCAATTATAGAAGAAGATATTGATTTATGCAAAAATAATCTACGTGTGGAGGTGCATCTTTGACCTGAGGTTCCAATTGCTCCAAATAATACTGCCCTGAGAACCAACTCTGGATCTGAATCTGGCATAACTATTATTGCATTATTTCCTCCTAATTCTAAAAGTGTACGTCCTAAACGCTTTGCGACAGCTTCCCCTATTTTACGGCCCATATGACAAGAACCTGTAGCTGATACAAGTGGAATTCTTCGATCATGTACCAGTAATTCCCCAACATCTCTACTAGAACCTACAAGTAAAGACATTACACCATCCCAACCTAAAGGAGACATAACTTCATTCACAATTTTTTGAATCGCAATTGCTGTAAGTGGAGTTTTTGAAGATGGCTTCCATACCATTACATCGCCACAAACGGCTGCAATCATGGCATTCCATGCCCAAACTGCTCCTGGGAAATTAAAAGCAGTGACAATTCCTACAGTTCCCAAAGGATGCCATTGTTCATACATTCTGTGATTAGGTCTCTCGGAATGCATCGTTTTTCCATAAAGTTGACGGCTTAAACCAACTGCATAATCTGCAATATCTATCATTTCTTGAACTTCACCCTCACCTTCAGCTTGTATTTTTCCCATTTCCCAGGAAATCAACTTGCCGAGCGCTGTTTTATGCTTACGAAAGGCATTAGCTAAGTGTCTAACAACTTCTCCTCTTTTTGGAGCTGGTTCCATTCTCCATTTTTTAAATATCTCTGAAGATTTTTGCATTATCTTTTCATAGTCTCCTGAGTCACATTGTTTTACTTTAGCTATTAATGTTCCATCAACTGGAGTTATACAATCTAAATCACTACCAGAGCCTAACCAGGCGTCTGAATAACCACCTAAATTTACATCTTCAATTCCTAACTCATTTAAGAAATCAAGTTTTACCATAAGTGTCCATAAGGAGCTAGAATAAAGAACTTAATTGTACTAGTCATTTTTAATTACCCACCTTTTACAACATTATGACTAGTACAGATTCTGAACTTCAAGGATACGATGAATCGCAAAAAGAAATGATGGATGAAGACTGTATTATTGTTGATAATAATGATAAAATAATTGGAAAAGATTCAAAGGTAAAGTGTCACCTCTATGAGGGTATATTACATAGGGCATTCAGTGTTCTGCTTTTTAACTTAGATAATAAATTATTGATACAACAACGAGCTGATGAAAAAATAACATTTCCATCTATTTGGGCTAATAGTTGTTGTAGTCATCCACTTTATGAAAATGGGGAAGAAAATGGAATTGAAGGAGCTAAAAAAGCTGCAATTAGAAAACTGACGCAAGAACTAGGAATTGAATCAGGAAAAATTAAATCTGATGATTTAAATTTTATTACTAAAATGCACTATAAGGCTAGAGCTGATGAAAAATGGATTGAACACGAAGTGGATTACATTTTTGTTGCAAAAGTGAGTGTTCAGATAAATCCTAATTCAAATGAAATACAAAAAATAGCTTATGTAAATAATAAAGAATTAGATGAATTATTTCAGAAATCTAACAACAGAGATGTTAAAATAGGTCCTTGGTTCAGATTAATAAGAGATAATTTTCTTGATAAAATCTGGAAAAATATTGATAATTTAGATAATATTAAAGATCAAAAAATCCATAACATGGGTGAAGTAAAATGAATATAAAAAATAAATTAGCTGAAAAGGCAAAAGATGTGGAAAATGCACTACATAAATATTTGATAGTACGAGAACCCAAAAAATTATACCAAGCTATGGCACATATTCCTCTTGCTGGAGGTAAAAGGCTCCGACCTATTATGACTCAACTTACCTGTGAGATGGTTGGGGGAGATAGTCAAAAAGCAATACCTTTTGCAGCTTCATTAGAAGTAATTCATAACTTTACCCTAATCCACGATGACGTTATGGATGATGATGATTTAAGACATGGGGTTGCGGCTTGTCACACTGTTTTTGGATTGCCAACTGCAATTTTGGCTGGAGATTCCCTTTTTGCTTATGCATTTGAAATGATTACTGAAAGCAAAGTTGATAATAAGATTAAATCTGAATTAGTCCGACATACTGCCTATACAGTCAGAAGAATTGCTGAAGGCCAACAAATGGATATCAATTTTGAAGAAGAAGAAACTGTAGATCCTGAATTTTATCTCGAAATGATTAGACTAAAAACTTCAATACTTTTTGGATCTGCCGCGTATGGAGGCGCATTAATAGGTGGAAAAGAAATTAAAGAAGCAAATGAACTAAGGCAAATGGCAATATGGGTTGGTTTAGGTTTCCAAATATGGGATGACTACTTAGATGCTACAGCTTCTGCAGATATACTAGGAAAACCATCTGGGTCTGATATTCGCCAAGGAAAACGTACACTACTAGTTATTGAAGCCTTGAACAGAACAAATGAAAAAGAAAGAAAGGAATTAATTAATATCTTAGATAATAAAAATAATACTGATGAGGATGTAATAAGAGCTGTAGAAATTATGTCAAAGTGTGGAGCTCTGGAAAATTGTCACAAACAAGCTTTAGGATATCTTAATGGTGCAAAAAAGACAATTATGAAATATCCTGAAAGTAAAGCAAGAAAATTACTAGAGGAATTATTAGAATATATGGTCACAAGGGGCCATTAATACTACCTAATCGCCTAAATACAGGTTACAAATAAGGCATTCAATGAGTGAATCCGAATCTTGGACCTCTGGACTGATCAACGAACAACTTAGAAACAGGCTTAAAAATCATGATAATGCAAAAGTTACGAATTTAACAAATCAGGCATGTATTGCAACAAATATGCCTAGCAAAAAAAGTATTGTTTTTGAAGGAAAAGCTGGAGATAATTTTGGAGGACTAAATAACGGAAGCAAAATTATTCTTAACGGAGATGCCGGAAGATTTGTAGGAAACGGCATGAAGAATGGTGAAATAATTATTAATGGAAATTGTGAAGGAGGAGCTGGACATAGTATCTCAAATGGTAAAATTGTAATTCATGGCTCTGTAGATGGAGAGGTTGGAGCATCTATGCATGGAGGGAAAATATTGATTGGAGGTAGCGTAAGGGGAGACTTAGCAACGTGTATGAATCAAGGAAATATCACAATATGTGGAGATGTTCTAGGGGATATTGGAAAAATGATGATTAATGGAAATATATTTATTGCTGGAGATTTTGACGAAAATGATAATATCGAATCTAAAAATATATCTCCATCTGACTGGAAAAAATTAAAGATAGAACTTAAAAATAATGGTATTGATTCAAGAGATTTAAATTTTAAATCAATTACTTCCAAAAAACTAGGTAAAAAACATAGCAATTATAAACCAAATTATCGCAGTATTGCAGATGATATAATTTTTCTGCCAGCCAGTCTCACTAGAAGACCTAGGACTCCTGGAATAGATGACATAGATTTATCTTTGACTATTGGAGCTAAAAGAGAAAAACCACTAAATCTTACTATTCCTTTACTTTGGCAAGGAAACAATGCACCATCATATTTTATTTGGAAAATCAATGAAAAAATTGATGGTGAAATTGACACTGCTAATGTAGCCATAATTGATCTTACTGCGACAAATATAAATCGTAGATTGGATATGAAGAAACCAGCTGATTTAGCTATTATTGTAGATTTGCTAAATCAAAGCTCTGCAAACAAATTACCTGTTTTAATAAGAATTTATGCTGGTGACATCGATAACGATTTAGACATTGTAGCAAAATCTGATGCAGATGGAGTTATTCTAGTAAGTGACAAAATGCCAATAGAGTCTGCGATTGTCTCATCGAGAAATTACAAAAAAAATATGTTAATTCTTGCCGAAGCAAACAATTTAAATTACCAAGATTCTACGAAATTATTAGCATTAGGGGCGTCGGGTATATTCCTAAAAAATAAATGTAGCGGAAATGAATTAAAAGATTTTGGAAGGAATTTATCAAAAACTATAGGATCATTAGGTATTGGCAATGCTACAGACTTAACTTCTGACCATCTACGGACAACCTGCCAAAATGTCGCCTCTATGACGGGAATACCTATGGCCGGATATGATTCAGTATTGCCTATGTGGCGGCATTAATAATTTAGACTTTCATTTCTGAAGAACGGATATACGACCATGTTGAAACTGCAGTTAATATCGCTGAAATTATCATCTCTCTTTGGTGATCTTCCCAACCTATAGCTATAATCACTAGAGACGCTAAGCCTATTATTCCTGCATAAAATTTAGCTTTATCGGGATCGTCTGTAAAAAAAGAATGATTTTTACCCGACATAAAAAACCATATAGTTACATATACCATTGCTGAGATTAAAACTGCTGTAGAAAGTGCACCAGAAATATCTGAAACTTCAGAATCTGAACTCAAAATAGGTATATTCATACCTTGTTGAATTACTAAAACCAAATAGACTACTAACGTTCCATAACCTGCCCCTGCTACAAGATATAACCAGCCTCTTAGAGATTCTTGTTCTTTTATATCACTTGAATCCAAATTAACATCTCGCTCCCCAAAACTTCCTTGTGATATTGTGCTATTTTCCCTACGTATTACAATATCCTCAGCTTTTTCTTCGATTTCTTGACCTGGCAGTGTTTCATCAATATCTAAATCGTCCACTACTCTTCTCCTCTTAATGGGACTATGTTGTGACCTTTGAAATCAAATTTTACCGAACGTCTAACAAGGCCTTTCAAAGTTAATGAGCTAACCTCTAAATCTCTACCAACATCATTAGCAAATGTTCCTTCCTCCCCAATAAGTTCAACAATTTTTGATTCTAATTTTTCAAACTCTTTATCAGGCATCAAAACAACAGTTAGAAGCTCCTGTGTTTCATCAAAGGTAAGTGATGTAGAAATTTGAAATGCATTGTAAAAAGTTCTATAACTTTTCTCAGGTCTACCTGTTTCATTATTAACTTCCCACCTAGATTCAATTAACTTAAATTTTTCAAAATATGCAATAACGTCTGCAGATTCCTCTCCATATTTTTTTGATAAATCGCTGATCATCGTCCAATCTTCTGCAAGAGTACTTAGAACATTTCTTCTAACATCCGAATCTACTGCTCTAAAAAGTGCTACAAGCTCGGCAGGGTCATTGATTAATTTTACGCGTTTCATACTATGTCCCACCCATCACAAGAACCCTATAAAATATAACTAGCAGACTCTAAACTTCAATTTCTCCTTCTAAACCACAATCTGGACATTGAATTGGTTGTGAACCTGAAACTTTGGTAATTTCTATCTGTGATGAACACTGTGGACATTCAACGGTCATCATTTCTTGAATAGGGGCCTTTATTATTCTCTTTTTCTTAACAACCCTTTTGCTAGATTCTTCTTCAACTACTTGTTCTTCAGAATTAATTGAATCTGATGGTAAATCTTCCTTTGAAACTGGAGGATAGGCCGTGTAATCAGACAAATCTAAATCTTCTTTATTATAATAATATACAAATCCGCCTATCGCCAATAAAAAAGTTACAAGTGCAAGCAATCCAACCGGCCCCGTTAAATTAGATATAATACTTGAGCTATCATTTGATGAATCTCCTACATCATTTCCTGAAGATACCAAAACTTGACAAGTCTTTCTAGCTTCCAAACCATCATTATCTGTAACTTTAAGCACGACTAAATAACCATCTAAATCTGGCGATGATGAATTATAAATGTGTGTAGTACTAAAATCAAGGGAATCTACTGAGTCCACATCTCCACTTAAACTATCAAAATCCCATTCATACTTGACAATACTACCTTTTGGCTTTGTTGCAAGTGCGATAAAATTAGCTTCTTCACCTATCTTGACCTCCGAATCACAACTTAAATCAACAATATTCGGTAACGAAATAACTTGAATCGTAATATTTAGAATTTTACTAGCTGACCCCCTTGAATCTTGAACATAAACTGAAACTTTTGATTCTCCATAATCTTGAGAATCTGTTTTGAGAATAGACAAATTACCTTCTGAAGCAATATCACCCTTATCTGAAGACCAAAAATAGGACAGTAAATCGCTATCTGGATCTTCTCCTATTACTGCAAGTTGAACCGTTTCACCCGCTACAACTGGATTCGGATTTACCTTATCAAGAACTATGCTAGGAATGCCATTTACTACTATTGTCAATGTAGCATTAGATGACCAAAAACCTAAATTATTTTTGACTCTAAAATTAATTGTATGAATACCTATACTTAATTCTGATGAAGAAAAATTTAACTGATTCGATATAATTCCATCAATACTAGATGACCACTCATAAGTTACTATAAATATTGCCTCAGAAGTTTCAGAACTTGCGTTTGCTTGTATAAATATTTCTTCTTCAAAATCGATTATACACTCCTCTAAATTAGTGCAATTACTAACTGATATAATACTTGCTTCTGGAAAATCCCCTACTCCTAAATTAATGGAAATTGGAGAACTCCAGCGGCCTTCATTGTCTTGGACACGAAGAAAAATTAAATGTAAACCCATAGACAAGTTGGAAAGCGAAAAATTCTGCTCAAAAGAAAGATTGCCGTCTATTGAGGAATACCAGTGAAAATTCACAATGTAACCATCTGAATCAATTCCTGATCCTTTGAATGATATACTTTCTCCAGGTAAGGAAATACTAGGTTGTAGAGATTCAATAACTGCAATAGGTGCTTGATTGTCAAGCATGGGCTCATAATATGTAGACAAGCCTGAATCACTACCAATTACTATATTTTCACCCTTAAATGATAAAGATACTGAATGAACAGCCCCAGAGACTGTAGTTCTCCACAACTCTTCCCCGTCTACATTAGTTAAAAGAACAACTCCATTTTCAGACCCTGCTAAGATGTGATTACCACGTCCATTAAATGAACAATCAGTCACTTTTGAACCCATATTTTTCTGCCAGATATTTGATTCTGAAAGCCTATCTAGCAATCTAACTAAACCATCATTTGTTCCATATAGATAATACTCTGAATTTGAATTTGCTGAAATGCAAGTTATTTCCTCTGAATTAGCTACAGTTATAGGATTCCCGCCTTCTGAAGGATACACATGTACTCTTCCTGAAGATGTGCCTATTACTAAATGAGAACTATCTCCTGAAAAATCAAGTTTTGTTATCTTACCATCGAATGGATCTGAATGATACCAAGTATCTTCAACATCTGATGAAAGATAAACATAAACATTGCCATCAAGAGTTCCTGCTGCAATATATCTACCATCTGGAGATATAGCAACCGAAGTCATCTCTTGAGAGGCAATATAGGAATTCCATATCTCTTCATTGCTTTCTTTATTAAAAAAATAAACATTACGAAAGTCAATTGCAGTTATATTATCTCCACTATCTGATATGTCTATACCATTTAAACTACTCAAAAAGTCTGATTTAGACCATAATTTAGATCCATTAGTTCTTAATGTAAGAGTTTTGTCAATCTCTTCACCTGTAATTACATATTCTCCATTAGAAGACATTTCCATATATCTAATACCATCTCCTTCCGTTTTTGTATCGTAGGGAATAGACGTATCATTTATCCATAAAGAAACAGATCTAGCATAAGTCGCTGAAATATTTTTTGAATCATTGGATATGTCTGTATTTGTTATTGCACTTGAGGAAGCCCATTCCCAGACTGGTTGCTTATCTGACTCAACATAGGGAAATGAAAATATCATTATTATAGAAAAAACAAAAATAAGCAAAAGATGCCTGGAAACCAAATATTTACCTCTAATAGCCATTGAAAAGGGGGATTATTACAGTGAGCCTAACCCCTCATCAAATTATAACGTCCTCGTAATTCTAAAACCTCTAAGGCCTCAATAACTTCTTTAGACAAATCCCATTTAGAATATGCTGTAAGAAAAACATCTCTACCTGATATCTCTGAATGATGGGCTTCTAATGATTCTAAAAATACCCGAAGATCAGATGCTCTTGATTCAGCGTCTTCATTAAAAGTAGATAAACCAAAATCAATTGCATACATTTTTCCTGAAACCATGAAATTGCTAGTTGTAGGGTCGCCATGAACTATACCTAGAGAATGGATTTGTGATAATAATTCTGCAGATGAAACAAGATAATTATGATATTTATCTGTTCTAAGTCCCCTTTCAAGAGTGATTCCTTCTATGAATTCCATTATAATTTGTGATTTATCGATGTTAACTTCATACAATGCTGGAACTAAAATACCTTTAGATAAAAGACGCTCAATAATACGAGATTCACTTCTCAATCTTTCAGTTACTAACCTTTTTTCCAAAATAGGATGCCTATATGAACGCTTATTTCTTATTTTAGAAATTGCTGGAAATCCTTGCCAAATAATTTTCTCAATGACTGCCTCAGCCCCTCTAAATATTATCTCCATGTAACCTCTACCATATCTGTTCTATATTTTTGATGAACTCTATTGTCTTCCTCAGTAATTGGATACTCTGCACTAACCATTTGATAGCCTAACCAACCTATCATCACGCCATTATCTACACACAAATCCTTTGATGGAATAAAACATTTAACTCCTCGCTCCTTCGCCATTATAGTTGCCATTTCTCTTAATCTTTCATTACAAGCAACACCCCCTCCAAGAACTAATTCCGTTTTACCTGTATGAGCTAGGGCCCTTTCAGCTACTTCGCAGGACATTGCAAAGGCGTTCTCTTGTAATGAATATGTCACCGTTTCTATTGAATGACCAGCATCCAACTTTCCTTTAGCTGCAGTCATCAAACCTGAAAATGCCATATCCATTCCTTTGACTGAATAAGGTAAATCTAATAATTCAGGACCTCTTGCTAACTTCTCAATTTTTGGCCCACCTGGAAAGCCCATTCCTGCTTCCCTAGCAAATTTATCTAAACCATTTCCGATACCTATATCAATAGTTTCCCCAAACACTCTATATTTTTCAGAAGCATAGGCTATAACTTGTGTGTTAGCTCCAGATAAGTACAATAATACAGGATCTGTTGCTCCCTCCAATAACCCTATCTCCAAATGAGCAACACAATGATTAACTCCGATAAGTGGAATATCATGGGCGTACGCAAAGGCCCTAGCTGCTGTTGCTCCTGTTCTTAAACATGGACCTAAACCAGGACCTCTGGCATAAGACACTAAACTAATATCTAATGGACTTAAATTAGATTCCTGAAAGGCTTTCTTGAAAAGAAGGGGAAAGGTATCTGAATGATGCCTTGCAGCTTCACGAGGATGAATGCCTCCTTCCTCAGGAATGTACATTGACCTCTGATTAGACAATATTCTCCCTTCTGAATCTATAATGCCAACACCTGCTGTATGGGCTGTTGACTCAATACCGAGAGTTATATTGCCCAATTTAGTTACTCTTCCTCTGAGGAATCAACGGACAGTGCAAATTCTCTTCTATGTTCATCTTCATTTACAGATTCATCTGAATCAGATTCATTTTCAGACGCATCTGAGTCTAAATCTATATCTTCCATACCATTATAAATCATGTAAGAGCAGGCAGTTAGTATAATAAGAATACAAAATAATGCAAGCATATCTCCTGACTCTTTTTCTTCATCATTTTTACTACCTACTTCAACAAATTTAGACAAAGAAAGTGTCAAATTATCATTTGAGGAACTAAGAACTAAATTAGTGGTAATTTTCAAAGATAATGGACCTTCTAATGATGCTTTCCAAGAAATATTGGCAACCGTTTCCCCATTTGGAGAAAGATAAATACTATTATTCCAAGCAAAACCTTTGTTGTTGTTTATATCCATATATAATGATAACTTCGAAATATTATAATCTGTAGGATTCTTAATTGTTACAAGAACATTAATATCTGACCATTTTGGAACCACTTGTCCTGGCTTCCAAAGTTTTCCTGATGCATAAACCTCTGCTGACTTATATTCTATGGTTGACAAATTTAGATTAAAATAACGCACAATCGCAGTATTTTCTGTGATTACTTGTGACCATTCATCATCTACATGGGCAAGACCAAAATTTGCAAAGGCTGTAAAATTAGCAAGATGTGCTATTTGCTGACCTGTTGAATCAATTTCATATTCCTTAGCCCAATTCCAACTACCTAGCATAGTCCCATCTGAATCCCATTGTCTAATCTGGAAACCTGTAACTGGCAAATTTGTCGAGGTATCTATTGCTGTAAAATTAACCCACCATTCCTGAGTCATCCAGGATGTGCAATTAGAAAAACTAACCTGATTCTGAGCCGGAATTGTACCAATAGAACGAATACCAAGAGAATAATTAGCTATAGAAACATTATTCATGCTTAATATCGTATCTTCTGAGAAAATACCATAATTTGCAATATTATAGCCATCTAATGTGGTGTCAAAAATTTCAGCTTCTCCACCAACAAGCCAAACCATCGAATAATCTATACTCGTATTTGAAATAATTAGTGAACCGGCATCTGAAACTATTGTATACATGCTGTAGGAAAGATTGTCATCATTAATTGTTGAAATCGTACAATTAAAAATATTTAGACTTCCAGTAGAATTTACTCTAATCTCCGATATTGTCATATCCAAAGAACGATTAACATTGATATGACTATTTGTGATCGATAAATTTCCATCAACTAAAATATCTCCTTCCAACCATATTTGAGAATTGGTAATTAGCCAATCTTCTCCCTTGTCAACATGCAAACCCATTGTAAAATTGTAGCTTAATCTTAACACAAGATGCAAGGTTGCTTCATTCTGAATATTATAATCAGATAGCGTACGGTTATCCTCTAACTGTTTACCTGCAAAAATTAAACGCTGATTTTCTGGAGGGAAACTCTCTTCCTCCTGTATTTTTTGCTTTACAGTATCAATAGTATCGTACGGTTCAACGTTTAAAGTAATCGTTTTCCCTTCTAAAGTTTTGACAAAGATCTGCATAGCTTCTGCATTTGCTGCAAAAAATCCAATAAAAACTAAGAAAAAAATGGATGATAATATCAAAACTCTGCCTATTCTCATGATTTCTCAAAGACCATCCCTTATAAATTCTATCTATATAAACTGTGAAACTCGTTTTAAAGGGAGCTTTACCTGACAGAAATAATGAGAACAGTCTTAGGCATAATTATAATCATTATGATGTTGCCTATTTCACAATCTGAAATTGATGAGTATACAAGTCATCCCGGCAACATTCCCAATTTTAATAATTTTGAAACTCCCCAATTAGAACCTGGAGATAATGGAATTTTTGCATTGGAAATACAAAATAGATATATTAATGAGATTACAAATGTTAGCATAAATGCTGAAATATATCATAGGGCTGACATAGATGAATCCGAAAGTATAAACGAAGTTAATAGTGGAAAAAGGCCTATTATTACTGAAAAATGTTGGAATTATAAAAGTGAAGAAGAAAATTGTTCAGATAGTTCTAGCTCAAAACTGGCCAACTTCAATATAAACGCAATCTTAGCTAATCAAACTGTGCAACTGCAATTTAGCATAAATACAAATGATGATACTGAAGAAGGAACTTATTTTGTTAGATTTTCTATGAATTTTGAATTTAATGAGACTAATAGAGTTCTTCAATCTAGAGGATATTGGAATATGGAGCAATGGACTAATGCTACAACAAATAGTTCAGAGAATTATCCAGGAAATATAAATCTTGATTTACTAAATGTTGATGGAATCATCCCTGATTCCTCTTTCGGAGTAAAAAAACCGATACCGAAATGGCCTCTTTATATACTAATAAGTCTCACAATATTATTTACTGGGCTCTCTATAATATTTTATCTAGAAGAAGAGGAAACGTATCCTGAATTAAATAAATGGCTTCAAAAGGTTAGGGGCAAATTTAATCAACTTTGGCTGCGTTTTAAGTACAGAAAAAGCAGCTAATGAAGCATAATCTAAATCTCCAGTCTTTTCAATTGCTTTCTTTACCTTTGGCTCTCCTAATATAGATATTATTTCAGCTAATTGTTTATCACTTAAACTCAAGAATGCTTTTCTAAGATAACTTCCCTTAGTCAATTCTCCACCAATTCTATTTGATATTAATTTTTGATATTCACTTAAATTATCTGAACTAATATTACCGGAATCTAAAGCTTTTGATGCAACTTCAAATGCTGCATCTGCCGAAATTAAGCCTGAATATATTCCGCCTCCTGAAGTTGGCTTTGCCATACCGGCAGCATCTCCTGTTAATATGATATTATCTGAATAACTAGGATTTGCAATTCCAAAAGGAATCAAGCCACTTATAAGATTGATTATCTTAGCTCCTCCAAGCAACTTAGAAGGTGCACCTTTTAAAAAATAATCCCTAAAAAATGGCATTGGTTTATGAGGTAAGGTTGTAGCAATGCCAATACGTCCTTCATCTGGCCCTGTGGGAATGCCCCAACCAAAAAAACGAGGTGCTAGTTCTGAACCCACAAAAAGATCTACATGTGTATCTTTTCCTTTGTATCCCTTAACATCTGCACCAAATGCAGTCAAAATTTCTCTCTTGCCACTAATTCCTGCATTTTTAGCTACTCTTGACAAAGGTCCATCTGCACCAACCAATAATTTACATTCAATATCAAATTTATTATTTTTATTTCTTATTTTCGCCTTAATACCACCATCAATTCTTGTGTGACCTAAATAAGTATGGCCATTAAGTACTTCAGCCCCTGATTCAGAGGCTTTTTGAGCAATAGAGCGATCTAAATCAGGCCTGTCAATAACCAAAGCCTTAGTTTCTGAAGCCTGGAAATCCAAAAAAGAATCTTGGGGACCCCATAATCTGGCACCATCCATTTTCTCCAATATAGGTCGTTCATATCCTAAATATTCAAAAGTTCTTGGAGTAATTAAACCAGCACATTGACATGGCTCACCAATCACTTCAGCCCTATCTATCAGAACTGTCTTATAGCCATTCTCTGCAAAATTCCAAGCAACTCGAGAACCGCTTGGACCTGCACCTACTACTAGTACATCAAGCATTACTTGTTATTTATTCTAACGGAACTAAATCTACTTGACACTTATCTGTCAAACCTGCATCTGCAAGAGTTAAATTATTATCAACTGCAACACCATTTAACATAACTGCAAAATTAGCATGAGGTAATGGGAATTTACCTACACAATTTTGCAATAACTTGTCTACTGGCATATTAGATGGAACTTTAA
>CETH01095124.1_pt1 | contig 17336 bp, 15 predicted proteins | sample 361461 | NCBI WGS metagenome assembly CETH01 (sample SAMEA2622695, study PRJEB7988) | marine metagenome | isolation source: saline water (ENVO:00002010), including
CCTTCAAAATTGCAGGTTCAATGGCTTTTAAAGATGGGGTTAAAAAATGCAATCCTGTCCTATTAGAGCCTATGATGAAAGTCGAGGTCGAAAGTCCTGATGATTTTCTAGGATCTGTAATTGGTGATCTTTCTTCTAGGAGAGGTCAAGTAGAAGGACAGTCCGTTGATGACGGACTGTCTAAAGTACAGGCCAAAGTGCCTCTGGCCGAAATGTTCGGTTATGCAACTCAACTCCGATCAATGACTCAAGGTCGGGGTATATTCTCAATGGAGTTCGCTAACTATGAGGAAGTCCCTCGAAATGTTGCCGAAGCTATCATCTCCAAGAATCAGGGCAATTCCTGATCTCTTAAATAAAACAAACCCCCTTATCCCTCGATTCTTTATTCAAAATGGCTCGCGAGAAGTTCGAAAGAAACAAACCACATGTCAACATAGGCACAATCGGTCATGTTGATCATGGTAAAACCACCTTGACTGCTGCAATCACAAATGTTTTAGCAAAGAAAGGTCAAGCCCAAGCTCAAGATTACGGAGACATAGATGGAGCTCCGGAAGAAAGAGAGCGTGGCATAACTATCAATACTGCTCACGTAGAGTATGAGACAGAAGGTAGGCACTACGCGCACGTAGATTGTCCTGGACACGCCGATTATGTTAAAAACATGATTACTGGAGCAGCTCAAATGGATGGAGCAATTCTTGTCTGTGCTGCAACTGATGGACCTATGGCTCAGACCAAAGAGCATATCCTTCTAGCAAAGCAGGTTGGTGTTCCAGCATTAGTTGTTGCTTTAAATAAATGTGACATGGTAGACGATGAAGAAATCATCGAACTAGTTGAAATGGAAATTAGAGAACTGCTTGATAGTTATGACTTTCCTGGTGATGATATTCCTATCGTTCAAGTATCAGGTCTAAAAGCTCTAGAAGGTGATTCAACTTGGGAATCTAAAATTGAAGAGTTAATGAAGGCTGTTGATGCAAGTATTCCTGAACCTGAAAGAGAGATAGATAAGCCTTTCTTAATGGCTGTAGAAGATGTCTTCTCAATTACAGGTAGAGGAACTGTGGCTACTGGAAGAATCGAAAGAGGAAAAGTAGTCAAAGGTGAGGAAGTTGAGATAGTTGGCATTAAGGAAACAAGAGTAACGACAGTAACTGGTGTTGAGATGTTCCGTAAATTTCTTGACGAAGGTATGGCTGGAGACAATGTTGGTTTACTTTTAAGAGGTATCGAGAAAGAAGATATTGAGAGAGGTATGGTACTTGTCAAGAAAGGATCTATTACTCCTCATACCAAGTTTGAAGGAGAAGTTTATGTCCTCAAAAAAGAAGAAGGAGGAAGACATACTCCTTTCTTCACTGGATACAGACCTCAATTTTATATAAGAACAACTGATGTTACAGGTCAGATTACGGCCTTTACTTCTGATGATGGATCAAATGTTGAAATGGTGATGCCTGGAGATAGAATTAAAATGACAGGTGAATTAATTTGCCCTGTTGCTATTGAACAAGGAATGCGTTTCGCTATCAGAGAAGGTGGTCGAACAATTGGTGCTGGTGTAGTTTCAAAAATAGTTGAATAATTATTTTTCTTTATGAATTCACCCCTTATCAATTAAAATTAAAAAATTATGATGGATTATTTTTATAATCCATCTAATACTTTCAAAAACTATGACTGCATCGATAGCACAGCAAAAAATCAGAATAAGATTAAAAGCATTCGACAGAAGAATGCTTGATTTATCATGTGACAAAATCATTCAAACAGCTGATACAACGGCTGCTTCTGCGATAGGCCCTATACCTTTGCCAACTAAAAGAAAGATATATTGTGTCTTAAGATCACCACATGTCGATAAAGATTCTAGAGAACATTTCGAAACAAGAACTCATAGAAGAATCATAGATATATATAGTCCTTCTGCTAAAACGATTGATGCATTAATGAAATTAGATCTCCCAAGTGGTGTAGATATAGAAGTCAAACTTTAATAAAAGCCCGAATAGTACATAAATTTACTAAAATAAAGTAAACATTTTAATTGTATATGGGAGATATCTCAGTTAGGGAATTACCTTTATTTCCTCTTCCAGAGGTTGTCCTTTTTCCTAATGAAGTATTACCTCTTCATATTTTTGAATCTAGATATAGGATAATGTTGAAGTCTGTTTTAGAAACAGATTCACTGTTTGGGGTCATTAAATGGGATCCTAATTCAAAAACAATGGCTAATGTTGGTTGTTGTGCTCATGTGATTAAACATCAAATCACGGAGGATGGCAGAAGTAATATTATTACAATTGGTCAGCAACGTTTTCAGATTTTGGAAATTATCCGCTCAACTCCTTACTATTCTGCAATGGTGTCTTGGATTGATGATAACAATATCGATGATATAAATGATCTTGATGTTCTGAGAGATTCTGTAACTGAGGCCTTAAATGATGTAGTTACTCTTACTAGTAAATTAACAAATTCACAAAAAGTTCTTCCTGATAAACTACCTAGTAATCCTTTAGAACTTTCTTTTTGGATTGGAGCTCATTTAGGTGGACCTGTCTCTGATGAACAGCAAAGACTTTTAGAAGAAAGAGATACTTATAATCGTTTACAAAGAGAATTTGAAATGCTTGACCATACAAGAAAACAATTAGCAGCTAGGACTGTTCTAAAAGAAAGTTTTCCTGAGGGAAAATAGAAAATACTTTAATGTAAAGATTAAATAATCATGGAAGATCTATATTCTTGGATAAATAACAGCCAAAGTCGATTAGATGATCGCATAAAGGTTTGATTTTTTTCTTTAAATTTTCAAATGTTGCTATATTAGTTTGTTCATTTATTTCTACGTCAATATAAATTACGTAATCGCCAAGTTCTCTTTTTGATGGTCTTGATTCTATTTTGCTCATATTAAATCCAAGATCTCTAATATAACTCAATGCTTTTAGCAATTCTCCTGGACTATTTGATAATAAAGAGAAAGCAAAACTTGCAATATTTGCCTCTTTCATAATTGTATTTTCTGTTAATAAAACAAATCTTGTACAGTTACCAGGAACATCATTGATTGGGAAAGCAAGTTCTTTTAAACCTCCAATTTCTACAAGTGATTTTGATCCAATTGCTGCTCTAAAAGAACTTCCTTTAACCATATTCACTGCTTCAGATGTTGAATTTGTTGGTAACATTATTGAATCCGGTAAATTCTCTGAAAGCCACTCTGAACATTGAGCTAATGCCTGAGGATGAGAAAGGACTTCAGATATATCTTTCAACTCTCCACTACTTATAAGGGCATGTTTTATTGGTAAAACAATAGCTTTGCTGATATTAATATTTGGAAATTTCCAAAGAGCATCTAAAGTAGCTGTTACTCCTCCTTCAACAGAATTTTCAATAGGAACTACTGCTGCATCACAATTTTTGTAGGCTATAGATTTTATTACAGAATGAAGCCCTTTACATGGTACAAATATAGGTGCATCATAATTGACAAGTTTTGACAAAATATGAGCAGCTTTTTCTGCGTATGTTCCCTCTGGACCTAAATATGCAACTCGTTTTTGCATGATGAATAGAAATGAAAAAAAAGGTAAAATTAAGCATTGGAGGTTCTAATTAAAATGCTTTTAACTTTTGATGCTAAGCAGAAACTTAAACTATCTGTAACAGCAAATAAAGAACATCTTCCAGATTATCTCCTTGAGGAAGAGAGAGTTGTTGGAGCTATGCTGGACTCCAATAAATTAATACCTGAAGGTCAGGGAAAGTACAAGTATAATGTTACAAGTTTCAGGGTTTTCCAATTAGATGTTAATCCAGTAGTTTCTATTGCCGTAGAAAATAATAATGGTGTCTTAAAAATGAGTGCTTTAGATAGTAAGCTCGATGGCCTTGGAATTGTTGATGACTTTAATTTAATTTTGAAAGCAAATTTGGAGGCTACTAATAATGGCCTAGAAGGAGAGGCTCTTCTTGGAGTGACAGTAAGTCAACCACCTTTATTAAGGCTAGTTCCAAAAAAGATATTAGAGTCAACTGGCCATTCTGTGTTGAATGGAATTCTATTAGGTATCAAAGCGAGAGTTCAACAACAGCTAATTAAAGACTTTACAGATTGGTGTAGATTAAATAATATTTAAATTTTTAAGAAAACTTTTCCGATGTAATTTTGTTAGCCCATATTTTTTAAGACTTAAGAAGTGCTGTTGTGTGCCATATCCCTTATTTTTTGAGAGAAAATATCCCTTAAATTTGTCTTCAAATCTAGTCATTAATAAATCTCTATTTACCTTGGCAATAATACTTGCTGCTGCAATAGATACAAATTTTGAATCACCTTTAATAATATTTTTTTGATTACCATGCCATAAACGTAATGGCAAAGAGCCATCTATCAATAGATGGGAAGGTAGTGACTTTAATTTATAAATAGCTCGAAGCATTGACATCTCATTTGCAAATCTTATGCCATATTTATCTATTTCTCTAACAGAACTTTGGCCAATGCCCCAATCACTTGATAACTTTATTATTTCAGGTAATAAACTTTCTCTTTTTTTTGGAGTTAATTTTTTACTATCGTCCAGACCTAAATTTTTTAGTTTAATGCAGTTTTTGTTGGATAAAACAACTACAGCAGCAAAAATAGGACCAAAGACACACCCTCTGCCGACTTCATCAACGCCAATTTCAAAACTTTTATTCACTTGATGCAGATGATCTTCTCCTTTTCCTTCTAGAAATATCAATTTCATTCTCTGAATCAATATCTGTGCTTTCTTCTACATCATTGGGAGTTTTAATTTGATTATCTAATATAACTGTTTGCTTATTAATATCATTATTTAATTCATTTCTTAAATCAATATCTTTTGATGAGTTCAGATTTTTTTCTTTCTTTTGAGATTTTTTATTGGTTTGGAGATTAATATTTTCTTCCTTTGGAGCGATATTTTCTATTTTTGGAATATTATTTGAATTAATATATTCTTTACCTAACTTAATTAATGGATTTATTCCTAATTGACTAAAAACTAGTTTTTCGTCATCAGTAAGAAATACAGATATAATTTCTTTTTCATTTGGACTTGAATTATTATGATGTTCATCATTAATTCCTTTTTTCTTAGTATTAATATCTTCCTCTTGATAATTAGTTATTCCACTGATTTCTTTTTCTTCTGACTTTGAAGAATTTTCATGATTATCTTTAGTATCTAGTATTAAATCTTCAACATAAGATGTCTTTTTGATCTTTCTTGAGATCTTTTGATGTTCGTGATTTTCGTGTTGAAAGTCTTTTAAGTTTGTTAATTGTCCTAAGCCATCACATTGATTACACTTCGTTCCAAATAATTCATATATATTCTGACCTTGTCTTTTTCTTGTTAATTCTACTAAGCCAAGTTCTGTTAGTTGAGCAATCTGTGGTCTTGCAGAATCTTCTTTTATTGCTGAAGTAAAATGTTCAAGTAATTGGAATTGATCTCTCCTTGAATCCATATCAATAAAATCTATAACTAAAATACCTCCAATATTTCGTAATTTCATTTGTCTCGCTATTTCTATTGCGGCTTCGCAATTAGTCCATAATACAGTTTGTCTTGAATTGGCTGATCGCGTGAAAGATCCAGAGTTAACATCAATCACTGTGAGAGCTTCTGTGGGCTGAATTATTATATATCCTCCTGATGGCAGATCAACTCTTGGCTGTAAAGCCTTTCTTATAGCTAAATTAATTTTATATTTTTCTAAAATATGTTCATTTTTTGAATTATTATAAAATTCAACATTTACTTTTTTGTCGTTATCAGAAAGAAAAACTTTTGCTTTATCAGTTGCGCTTTTATTATCAATAGTTACTGTTTTTGTTGATGAATTTATATAGTCCCTCAATATTCTTAAAGAAAAATCTTCATCTCTATTAATTAGTAAAGGTGGGTTTGAAGACTCAGAAATCTGTAATATAGAGTCCCATTTCTGTATTAGATTTTCTAAATCATCAATAAGTAATTCTTCATTTATCTTTTCTGCCTCGGTTCTGAATAATAATCCAGTACCTGGAGGTTTTATTAATACTCCTAGTGCTTTTAATCGACTTCTTTCTGTTTCAGTATTGATTTTTCTCGAAATATTTACACCTTGTCCAAATGGCTGCAAAACTAGATATTTACCAGGCAGTGATATATTCCCAGATAATCTTGGCCCTTTAGATCCAGTGGGTTCTTTAATTACTTGGACAGTAACTTTTTGTTTTGGCTCTAGAAGTTCTGTTATCCCAGCAGAACCTTTTTTAAGCTTTAATGGTCCTAAATCTGAAACATGAATAAATCCATTCTTTTCACTTTCACCGATATCAATAAATGCAGCATCAATTCCAGGAAGGACATTTTCTACTGTTCCTAAAAAAATGTCGCCAATTTGATACTGACCTTGCGCGACGATTAGTTCATCAACACGATCTTCTGTAAGTAGAGCTGCAATTCGTGCCTGCTCAGCTATGACAATTTGCTGAGACATATAAAAATTTAGTATGTTTTTGTATTTGAAAAAAAATTATTCAAGAGCTAGAAAATTTATAAAGTAATTTTTAGCTAAGTAGATACCAATTTGTGTAATCTACGTTTGATTTAATATGCTTGTTAATAAAGTTTAATAAAGACTTTGAAACAATTTACTGTATTTAAATGACTATGATAAATCTCTTTATTAATCATGAGTCTTTCTAATATTAACATCATTCTTCACTTTAGTCACTTTAATCATTTATTCTGTAAAGGGTTATGCATAATTTCTAAAAGTGGTACAAGTAAACGAAAATTATTTAAAGCTTAAAGCAGGATATTTATTTCCTGAGATCGCTAAAAGAGTAAAATTACATTCCCAAAAAATTAATTCATCAGAACTTATTAAATTAGGAATTGGGGATGTTACAGAACCATTACCAAAGGCATGCCTTGAAGCTATGAGCAATGCTCTTAATGAGATGGGTTCTAACGAAGGATTTAGAGGATATGGACCGGAACAAGGTTATGAGTGGTTAAGAGAGAAAATTTCAAAAAATGATTTTATAGATAAGGGGTGTCGAATATTGCCAGAAGAAATTTTTGTTTCAGATGGTTCAAAATGTGACAGCAGTAATATTTTAGATATTTTAGGGAATGAAAATTTAATAGCGGTCACAGACCCAGTTTATCCTGTTTATGTAGATAGTAATGTTATGTCTGGGAGAACGGGTTTACCTATCTCTGAAGGAGGCTATGAAGGGTTAACTTATATTCCTATAAATGAGGCAAATGATTTCAAACCGCAAATTCCTAGGAGGAAAGTTGATATTATTTATCTTTGTTTCCCTAATAATCCAACTGGAGCAACTATTTCTAAAATTGAATTGAAAAAATGGGTAGATTATGCCAACAATAATAATTCCTTGATTTTCTTCGATGCAGCTTATGAGGCTTTTATTCAGGACAATACTCTGCCACACTCTATTTACGAAATAGAAGGAGCAGAAAATTGTGCTATTGAATTTAGATCTTTTTCAAAGAATGCTGGATTTACTGGTGTTAGATGTGCTTATACAGTCATTCCAAAGTCACTTAAGGGCATTACTCTAAATAATGGAAGCATTGATCTATGGTCATTATGGAATAGAAGGCAAAGTACTAAATTTAATGGTGTAAACTACATTGTACAGAGAGGAGCCGAGGCGGTTTACACAACGCAGGGGAAAGCCCAAGTTAAGTCATTAATTGATTTTTATATGAATAATGCGGAGATTATGAGATGTGAACTGAAAAAATCAGGCTACAAAGTTTTTGGAGGCCTTAATGCTCCATACGTATGGATAAAAGTCCCAGATGAAATGACTTCTTGGGATTTCTTTGATTATTTACTAGACAAAGCAAATATTGTAGGTACTCCAGGCAGTGGTTTTGGAAACGCTGGAGAAGGTTATTTTAGATTATCTGCTTTTAATTCTTTAGCTAATGTAAGTAATGCAATGAAGAGAATAAGTAATATATAATAAAAAATATGATATTAGAGTAACAATCGATGTCAATCACAAATTCAGATAGTAATAGTCCAGCTACAGTTCTTGAAAAAAAACCGGCAGAGTTAAAAAATAAGTCACCAAAATATAAAGTATTACTTCATAATGATCCGGTAAATTCAATGGAGTATGTTGCAGAGTCGCTAAGAACAGTAGTTCCACAACTAAGTGAGCAAGATGCTATTTCAATAATGCTTGAGGCTCATAATACAGGAGTAGGTCTCGTAATTATATGCGACTTAGAGCCAGCAGAATTTTATTCTGAATCATTAAAATCTAAAGGATTAACAAGTTCTATTGAAAAGGAAGATTGAATTTATATTCATTGAAAATAAATAATAAAATTTTTAAAAAATATCATTTTTTGATTTCTTTATTATTTTTTCCTTTAATTTATTTTTTAGGATGGGTGTCAATATCATTATTAATTTATCCCTTTCCTTTTTTATCTTCAGATAAATCATTATTTGGAACTATTATTACATTTTTAATTTTTTTATTATATTTACCTGGATGGAGTAAACATAAGTGGGGAAAGGACTTAAGATTAGCATTAGGAGTAATTAAATTAAAAGATAAAAAATTAGGTTATTCATTGATATTTGAGTTTGCTAAGGCTTTATTAATTATTTTTACTATTTCTTTATTTGCAATTATTGGTGATTATGCCACTTTTGTTTTCAAATTTAATAAGTTTATTTTTTTGAATAGTATTTTTTTAGGACTAATTGTTGGTTTTGCAGAAGAATTAGTTTTTAGAGTTTGGTTATTTGAAGAATTAAATTTATTTCTAAAGAAAAGATATGCGAATATATTACAAGCTATTCTTTTTTCAATAGTTCATATAAGATGGGATCTTAATTTTTTAAGTAATATTCAATTATCGATAGGTTTATTTTTATTAGGTTTGTATCTAAATAAATGGAGAGAAAGCAAATACAGAACTGTTTTGTTCCCAATTTGTTTTCATGGTTCTATAGTTAGTCTTTGGTTTCTCATGAATAGCTCTTTTTTAACTATTGAAAAAAATATTCCAAAAATTCTTTTTGGACCTGGTAATGGGATTCAAATTAATCCAATAGGAGGCCTATTGGGGATTTTAATTATCTTTTTACTGATCTTTTTTGATGACTCTAGATTAAAAAGATATCACTTAATAAATTAATAATGAAGATAAATGAAAATCTATTTATACTCTTTTTAAAATTGATTTTTTAATCATGTGAAACTATATTTGTCTATTTTCAACTATATCTTTTCATTGAATCTGTCATTAATGAGAAAATATTGCTTCTTATAAATTTTATTTTTCTAAGCAAATAAAATATTAGTACTCTTAGCGGATATAGAACAACAAATTTATTTGAAAAAAGCTTTATGAGAAAGTCAGTAAAAATTAGTAAAGAAATAATATCAATGCACCGACTTAAGAAAAAGGATATTGAAAAAATCTTAAAAGGGAATATTGAAAAATTATCATAATTTATAATCATATTACTTAATTCGTAAACGTCCCTAATACATGAATTTAAACCTTGACCACCAACAGGATGAAATGAATGTGCTGCATCGCCTACCAAAATATTATTAAAATTACTAAATTTTGGGAGTGCAAATGCTTTTGCTACTGAATAATTCGATATTTCACTTACTATCATTTCAGGCTTGATTTTATCTGGCAAAATAACAGATAATCTATCTAATAATTTAGTTTTTGATAGCTTAAGTTTCGCTTTTGTTTCTGAAATTGTTGAAAACCAAATTACTTGATAAATATTATTTTTGATGGGCAGTAATGCTAAAGGACCTTCGTGTCTAAAAATTTCATAAGCTCTGTTTTCAGGTATATTTCTAAGAATAGCGCGAAATGAAATACATCTTTGTTTATAAAAACGTTTTAAGTATTTTATCCCCCAATCCCCTCTTGTTGAAGAATCTCTCCCATCAGCGGCTAATATGAAATCAAAATTTTTATTAGTCTTTGAACAATTATTAACCTTGGAAATCTCTTTATTGCTATTTATCGAATCTATAAGAACTTTCATGAGGTGTTTATGCTCAATAACCCAACCAATATTATTTTGATCTTTATTAAATCTTTTTAAGTCATTTGTTCTTATTATTACAGATTGCGATAGCTGATCATCAATAATTGATAATGAATTAAAACCAGATGCGTACTTCTCAATATCATTCCATAAACCTAATTTTTCAAATATTTTTCTTGAAGATTGTGTTATGGCATATCCCTTATCTCTTGCACATAATAAAGCCTCTGAAAGCGGCTCTACTAAAACAACATCGCAATTATTAGAAGCAAGTGAAATAGCTAATAAAGCACCTGTCGGACCTGATCCAAGAATTTTAATTTTTTTTTTCTTCAAGAAACTTACCCTCTGTAGTAACAGTAACTTTTTATTATAATTTATTTTAAAGATTAATATTCAAAAAAAATTCTAATTTTTTGATTCATTAGATTGTTTAAATGAAACTATATTTAAATTAAATTTTGGATTTAATTAACCTCTACATCTAAATACACCAAACTGCATTAATCCATTCCCAAAAGCCCAATTCATAAGTAGGATTGTTGGTATCTCTCTAAAAGACTTAAATAAAGAAGATAAACCTAATGATAGAAAAACTTTTGGTCTCCTTGTTCCTTCAAAAATCGATTCCCACCATGATGGTAATGTCTCTTTTGTCCAATCATCAGTTTCTACCTTGCTACCAACAAATGAACTGATAGAAAGATTTTTTTGAAAACTATTTATACTACTAAAGCTTGGATGAGCCCACTGTTCAAGTAACTGTTTAAGGACCATTTTTTCAATTAGGTTTGGAGCTTTTTGTGTGAGATCTCTAGAATTCCAATCTGCCACTGCAAGGTATCCCCCTGGTCTCAAAACACGAAGCATCTCATCTGCATATCTTTGCTTGTCGGGCATGTGAGGGCCTGCTTCTACACTCCAAATACCATCAAATTCTCCATCACCAAATTGTAAATTCATAGCATCCATTTGCTGAAAAGTGCAAGTTAATTTTGAATCTGTAAGTTCTCTAGCTCTTTTTACTTGCTCAGCGCTTATTGTAATTCCAATAACATTAAAACCATAATGTTCTGCAAGTATCCTTGAACTACCACCAATTCCACAACCAACGTCTAAGACCCTTGAACCTCTTGGAAGCTTATCAAGTCCACCCCACTTAACTAATTCATGTACAAAAGTAGCTTTAGCTTCTCTAAAATCGCCAAGATTTGATTGATCATGGTAATAGCCAAGATGTATATGCTCTCCCCATAATTTTTCTAATATTCGATCACTTGTCCAAGTGTCGTATGCATCTGAAACAGATTCTGTTGTCTCAAACTTTCTATTTTTAGCAATCCATAAAATAATAAGAAAGCTAATGACTGAGATTATAAGGATTGTGTAGTTTTGGTTCATGGTAATTAGAATTTGTCCTTTAGGGTTGGGATTTATTTTCAAAGCTTCTCTATGAGCTAATAAAATTTTTAGTGCTTGATTATGTTCAAGTTTCTTGAGAAGCTGAACGATATCCTATAGTTTTAACAATTTTTGTTGTTCATCTGCGACTGGAACTTCAAAAATAAGATGAGATCTTATAGCTTAAAACTTTTAAGGATTGTCTTACTTAATAAGTATAGAATTAAATTTTTAGGGATTTCTAAAGAATTTCATTTTTAGTTTTTATTTTATTACCTTTTTTGTTTAATTAAAACAAAAGCTTCAGAAATACTTAATTGATAAATATTTATTAATTAAAATTCAGAAGTAATATAAAACCAACAAACTCTTAATAATTTTATTCCATCAACCCATCTTGATATATTAGGTGCCCCTGATTTTCTTGCATAATATCTAACAGGGTAATTCAAAATTTTTATATTATTATTCGCGGCCTCAAAAATAATTGTAAAATCACCAAATGGATCTAATTTAGATTCCCAACTACCATTATTTTTCATTAAATTAAAAAATTTTCTTGAAAAAACTTTTGTACCACAAAGAGAATCTGATACTGGATTATTTATTATAATCGATAATAAAATTGCAAAAGATCTATTGCCAATATAATTAGCCCATCTCATCGCATCTTTTTCCATAGGGAAAATAGTTCTAGAACAATTAATAAGAATATTTTCATTTTTTGTAGCCTGCATTATTGCGTCAATACTATCATCTATATCTACAGTTAAATCACTATCAACAATCGCTAATATATCGCCTGAAGAAATATTAAATCCTTCAACAACAGCATTCTTTTTCCCCTTTGATGTTTGTTTTAATAATAAAATCTTAAAATAATCTTTATAGCTTTGCTTTAAATTATCAAGGACTTTATAAGTATTATCTTTGCTATTTCCTTCAACAAAAATTATTTCAATCTTATTTGGGATTTTTTTAAATTTTTCTAATGCATTTATTAATAATGTTTTATTGCCTTCTTCATTCCTTGCTGGAATTACGATGGATATCAAGGGTTCATTTGTTACTTCTTTATATTTATAAAGAACAATCTCCATTTCAAATCCAAGTTCTTTTACTAAAGGTAGTTTTCTAACTATATTTTTAAATTTTGTTGGAATTAAATTTGTCTTTAGAGGAGTAAGCTTTTTTGCTTTCCATCTGATAGGTCTATAATTATAAATTTCAGCAAGTGATTCGATATCGCATAAAGTTATCCTTGCTTTATTTGTTGTTTCTCTAAAAATTCTAGAATCAAACTTGATCCATCTTAATATGGGTTCCCATGTATTCCCTCTGACTTTAAATTTTATAAACTCACTATTATTTTTAAATGCTTGATGTAATTGTTTATTGGATAAATTCCAAGTTGTAATTGATTCCATATAATTTTTTTAATTAATCTTATCACTTACATTTGAATCATAATTTATTTTTCTGACAAGAATCCAGGGATTTAAATATTTATCTTGATAAATAACTTTAAATAATTTTTCATCAAGTTTTTCCAAAGTTGATTTTGTTGTCCAAAGAAGTTCAAAAGTTTCAAATTTATTAAAATTTTCAATACCGCTTCCTAAATTAGGTGTTAGTAGCGCAATTCGTATTATTTTTGAGTGCGAATTGTTATCAATAATATCACTTGTATTAATATTAACGATTTTATTATTTAAATTCTCTAGTGCAATTACTTTTTCCATACTTTCTCTAATATTTTTTGATCTATCAGTAAATAAACCAGATTGAATAATTAATGAAGTAAATAAATAAGGACCTAAAATTAATAAAATGAGTATTTTTTTTGGATCATTTACTTTATTTATTAACATCCATGATAAGGCAAATAAAAGTAGACCAAAAGAGAGAAGTACTTCTTCTTTAAGAGCTAAATTTATCGACAAATTCAATAAAAAATATATAAAAATAAATGAGACTAAAAATATGGGAATTAATTTAGAAATAAAAAATAAAAATATAGGTTTTAATTTCTTGGAATTTATAACTGATATAATTCCGGTGTAGGAATTAATTGATAAAATCGAAGCAATTGGTAAGGCATAATAGGGAGTCTTGGTTGAAAAAATACTTATTAAAAGTACAAATATTATTGGGAAATAACATAAAAGAAATTTATTTTTTTGATTAAATTTATAATTTAGAAGAATTCCAATAAATGAAAAGATACTCCAAGGTAAAAAATTTATAGGTATATTCCATAGATAATAATAGAAAGGATTTGTAAAAGTATTTTGACTGGATAAGCTACTAAATTTGCTTAATAGATAAATAATTATATTATTATCTAAAAATTGATTAATTCTCAAAGACCAAATTATGAATGGGGAAAAACCAATTAAGAGACCAATAAAAAAATAACCATAATTAATAATTTTCTTTTTTTCAAAAATGGCTGGGATTAATCCTATTAATGGAACTGCGATTAAGAATGTTTTCATCATGAATGCTAAGCCTATCCATCCGCCAAAAAGTATATGAAAAATAATTTTTTTATTGCGTTCGATTTTATTTAATGCATATAATCCTGTAGTAACTAAGCAAGCAAAAATCATATCTTGAGTCGCTTGATGAGCAAAATCAAACCATATAAAGGTAGTTGATAAAAGGAGACAAGAATAGATAGCACCTTTTTTATCTACCAATTTTTCATGTAATTTATATGTTAGAAATATCATCAAAAATGCTGCCAGAGTGGTGGGGATATGTGCTGCAAATTGATTTTCTCCAAAAATTGATTGTGATTTAGCTATCAGATATTGAATCCCAATTGTTCTATCAAGTAAGTATTCATTCCACCATTTAGGAATAATCCAATTTTTATCAGCTAAGATCCATCGAGCTTGTAATGCGTAAAAGCCTGAATCATAAGCGAGGTAACTCCTTTTACCGAGATAAATTAATATTGGAAAAAATATAATTAGTTTTTTAATTTGTTTGTTAATGATTAATTTCATATAGTTTTTGTGTTGTCAAAATATATATGCCGATAATTGGGATTGAACCAATGACCTTCTGTTTACGAAACAGTTGCTCTACCACTGAGCTATATCGGCAATGCTAATTTTTAATTTTTTCATATAGACTTAAGTTTATGTACTAAATCATTAATGTCAAAAATTGACCCAGAATTAAAAAAAAAGCTGCTAAGAGAAACGAAAGCACCTTTTAAAGGTTTAAGAAGAGTGATATATATTGCTTGTGCTGGCTCAGCCTTTTTAGGATTATTTATAATGCTCACTCAAATATTAGGTGGTAATGAGATTCAACAAAATAACTTATTAATCCAACTAGGTGCTTGTGTAATTTTCCCAACATTATTTTTCCTTGAAAGAAAATAAATAAAATAGGTTAATTAATTACTAAGAGTTCTTTTCTTGGTTACTAATTTATAGGCTTCTATTATATCTCCTTCACTCCAATTGGAGAATTTATCACAACCTACTCCGCATTCAAAACCAGTATTTACATCTTTAACATCATCTTTTGATCTTTTTAAAGAATCTAAATTTCCTTCATATACTATTTGACTATCTCTTCTAATTCTCACTGAACAATTGCGTTGTAGTTTACCTGTTTGAACATAACAACCAGCTATAGTACCTTTCCCAATTGTAAAGATTGCTCTTACTTGAGCCTCTCCTAATTCTTCCTCTACTAAATCAGGTTCTAGTAGTCCTTCCATTGCAGATTGAATATCTTCTAATAATTTGTAAATTACTTCATATTCCCTAATATCAACATTATTAGCATCTGCGGCTCGTTTAGCTCCTGAAGCCATAGTTGTATTAAAGCCAATAATTACAGATCCCGATGCTGCGGCTAAATCAATATCGGTTTCGGTGATTTCTCCAGGGGCTGAAAAAAGCACCCTGACTTGGACTTCATTTTTGGGTAATTGTTCCAAAGATCCTAATATCGCTTCCACACTTCCTTGAACATCAGCTTTTAAAATTAAATTTAATTCTTTAAGTTCGCCTTCATTCACCCTGTTTGATATAGAGGACAAGCTGACTCTTCTTGAAGCCATTTGTTGGGCTAATTTAGTAGCTCTTGCATCTGAAGCTCTCTCCCCAACAATAGCGCGAGCCGTTTTTTCATCAGGATAAACTTCAAACTCATCTCCAGCAGTTGGGACTTCGCTAAAACCAAGTGCTTCAACAGGGAAAGAAGGAGCCGCTTGTTTAATTCTATTGCCATGTTCATCGACCATTGCTCTAACTCTTCCTAGAACTGATCCTGCAGCTAAAACATCTCCCGAATTTAATGTTCCATTTTGTATTAACAGAGTCGCTACTGGACCTTTTGCCTTATCAAGATGAGCTTCTATTACTGTTCCTCTTGCTAACCTCTTGGGATTGGCTTGTAAATCTTCAACCTCTGAGACAAGCAGAATCATTTCAAGCAATTTATCAATATTTTCACCTTTGATAGCGCTTACTGGCACCATAACAATATCTCCACCCCAATCTTCTGCAATTAAATCTTTTTCTGACAATTCTTGCTTGACTCTATCTGCAGAAGCACCTTCTTTATCAATCTTATTGATAGCAACAACAATAGGTACTTTAGCAGCTCTAGCATGGCTTATTGCTTCAAGGGTTTGAGGCCTAACCCCATCATCAGCAGCTACAACAAGTACTGCTACGTCGGTAACTTTTGTCCCTCTTGCTCTCATGGCGGTAAATGCTTCATGACCTGGGGTATCAAGAAAAGTAAGCTTTCTTATTTTATTTTCATGATTAACTTCTACTTGATAAGCACCAATATGTTGAGTAATCCCTCCTGCTTCTCCTGATGCAACTCTAGATTTTCTGATTGAATCTAAAAGACTAGTTTTACCATGATCAACGTGTCCCATTACTGTGACGACTGGTGGTCTTGTTATGAGGTTATCAATATCTGTTTTTTCAATCATATCAACGGTTTTTGCTGCAGCCTCTTCTATATCATCTTGTAATACTGGAACACCAAATTCTTCAGCAACAGTTTCAATAGTAGCCAGATCAAGAGATTGAGTAACAGTTGCCGTAATTCCTTTAAAAAAGAGAGATTTAATTATTTCTGAACTTTCTAATTTTAATTTATCAGCTAATTCTTGAACGGTGAGATTATCTTCAGGGACAATTATCATTTCAGGTCTTACCTGTTTTGCTTCTCTTGAGGCTCTAAGCTCCATTGCACGTCTTTTTTGCCTTTGTCGAGTTGTCTCTTTCTTTTTCTTTTTTAATTGCTTATTTGGTTTTGCAGAATCTTCTTTGCCAGCTTTAACTTTCTTTGGCCTTGCCAAACTAGCAGACAGTATTGTGTTTTTTTGTTCGCCTGCAAATCCACTAGTTTCAGTTGTTAATGAATCATCATTTTCTCCTATGATATGAACTTTTTGCCTTTGTTTCTGAGGACTTTTATTCCTTAAAGCTTCAAGTTTGGCAGTATCGTCCCAGTCTGTTTTCACGGATCTTTTTACAGGACTTCCGGTTCTGTGTTGACCTTTTTTAGTAGGTGGAACTGTATTAGGTCTATTTGGAGATGTTTTAGGTTTATGTTTAGGGGCAGTATCTAATGTTTTCTGTTTATCTTTTTCACCTTGATTTGGTTTAGCTTCATTTATGGAACGTGTTTTTTGGAGTTGCATTAACTCATTTGGAGCAACAGGTTTTCTGATTCCAGATGGTACTTGTTTATTAAATTTATTGTTGTTTCTATTGAATTCACCTTTTCTATTGGAGTTCCCAGATCTGTTTGAAACACCAGAT